>Ga0210401_10000050_pt1 | contig 134293 bp, 122 predicted proteins | sample IncBWH32MmetaG_FD_150866 | JGI IMG/M metagenome (GOLD analysis project Ga0210401, IMG submission 150866) | Forest soil microbial communities from Barre Woods Harvard Forest LTER site, Petersham, Massachusetts, United States - Inc-BW-H-32-M | ecosystem: Environmental > Terrestrial > Soil >...
CGTGGACGATCGTGAAGATCTCCTCGACCACCTGGGGCGCCAGTCCCATCGACGCCTCGTCGAGCAGGATCATCGACGGCCGCGCCATCAGCGCGCGGCCGATCGCGCACATCTGCTGCTCGCCTCCCGACGTATAGCCGGCCAGGCTCGCACGCCGCGCCTTCAGGCGCGGAAAGTAGCCGTAGACCCGCTCGAGCGCATCGGCGCTCGAGGTACCGTTGCTCGATGCCGGCGCGGCGGCTGAACCGGTGTAGGCACCGATCAGCAGGTTCTCTTCGACCGTCAAGTGACCGAAACAGTGGCGGCCCTCCATCACCTGAACAACGCCGCGGCGCACCAGCTCGTACGGCGTCAGGCGTTCGACGCGCTGACCGTCGTAGACGATGCTGCCCCGGGTCACCTCCCCGCGCTCGCCGCGCAACAGGTTCGAAACCGCCCGCAGGGTGGTGGTTTTGCCAGCGCCGTTGGCGCCCAGCAGAGCGACGATGCCACCGCGTGGCACCGTCAGCGATACCCCCTTGAGCACCAGGATCACGTGGCTGTAGATCACCTCGATGCCGTTGACCACCAGCAGCGCAGCGCGTGCGGCATCGGTGGCCTCACGGGCGGTCGGTGCCTGCGTCGACACGGGTCAGGCCCGGCAGTCCTGCGGCGTACGGGGGGTGATCTTCTTGGACGCCGCGTAAGCCTCGGCGGCGCTGCGTGCCATCGGCGTGATGATCTGCTGGTTGGCCTCGTACAGCTCGCCCGCGACCCATTGGCGGCCGTCCCAGGTCTGGATCCGCGCATACGAGGCGCCGACGTGGTCAACGCACGATGTGCGCACCGGCTTGAGCATCTCGCCGAATCCGAGCGCATCGAGCCTTTTCTGATCGAGGTTCAGGTTCTCCAGCGCCCAGCGCACCTGCTCGCCCGTCATCGGCTTGCCCTTGCCGAAACGTTCCTGGGCACGGCGTATCGCTTCGACCGACAGCATCTGGATCAGCATCCCGCGGTTGTAGAGCACCGTGCCGACTTCCTCGCGCGGTCCGGTGCCCTGGCCCTTGTCGTGCACGTACTTGAAAATGTCCAGATGCACCTTGCTCAGCCCGGCGCCGTACTGGATCGTCAGCGCGCTGTAGCCTTTCGCGCCCTCGCCGACGTCCTTGACGTCCGGCTCGGCACCCGACCACCAGACACCCAGCATGTGATCGCGCGGGAACGCGGTCGCCTGGGCCTCCTTGAGCGCCGTGGAGTTCATCACCCCCCAACCCCAGAGGAATACGTAGTCGGGGTGCTGCTGGCGAACCTGCAGCCAGACCGACTTCTGCTCGACTCCCGGCGGCGTCACTGGGATCTTGATCAGCTCGAATCCACGCGTCCTGGCGCCCTCCTCCAGCATCGGAATCGGTTCTCTGCCGAACGGCGAATCATGGAACACCAGCGCGATCTTCTTGCCCTTGAGCTTGTCGAATCCGCCCTCCTTCTTCGCGATGTGCTGCATCAGCACGTCGGACGCAGTCCAGTAGGTTCCGAGCAGCGGAAAGTTCCACATGAACACGTCGCCATCCTGCGATTCGGAGCGACCATAACCGACCGTGATCAAGGGAATCTTGTCGACCGGCGCCCGCTCGGTGAGAGCGAACGTGATTCCGGTCGATTGCGGGTCGAACAGCGCCGCACCGGTGGGCCCCTTGCCCTTCAGGCGCTCGTAGCACTCCACGCCCCGATCGGTTTTGTACTCGGTTTCGCATTCCTCGTACGTGAGCTTGACGCCGTTCACGCCGCCATCGCGCGCGTTGATCAACTTCAGGTAGTCGAGCTTGCCGTTGGCCCATGGCGTGCCATTGGGGGCATATGGCCCGGTGCGGTAAACCAGCAGTGGTATGAACTGCTCCTTGGCGGTCGTGGCGTCCTCGGCTGCCACCACGGTCGCCAGGCCCGCCGCGCAGGCGGCGGCCATCCAGCCCATCCAGTACGGCGTCGTCGCTTTCATGCTGCCTCCTTGTTGGACATCGCTCGGTTAATGCGGAAACGGCCACACGCGCAGCTTTTGCTTGCCGATCGCCCACAGGCGCGCAAGCCCAAGCGGCTCGATCGCGAGAAACAGTACGATCAGCCCGCCGAAGATCATCGACTCCAGGTGGGACCTCATCGCGGTCGACAGGTCGATTCCCACCGCGGCCGGAAGGCGATTGAGCAGCACCGGCAACACGACGATGAACGCCGCGCCGAAGAAGCTTCCGATCATCGACCCCAGGCCGCCGATGATGATCATGAACAGCACGTTCAGCGACATCACGAGACCGAACGCGGCCGGCTCCCAGGAGCCCAGGTGCACGAACCCCCACAGCGCGCCGGCCACTCCGGCATAGAACGAGCTCACTGCAAAGGCGCTCAGCTTGGCGGTCAAGGGCCGCACGCCGATGATCTCGGCCGCGACATCCATGTCGCGGGTCGCCATCCACGCCCGGCCGATATGCGACCGGGTCAGGTTCTTCGCTGCCAGCGTCAGCAGGCACACCAGCCCGAGCACCAGCAGGTACTTGTCGACCGGCCGGTCGAGGGTCCAGCCGAGCAATTCGATCGGATTGGTCGATACCGAGCCCGAGGGCGAATCGGCGGTGAACCAGCGCACGCGCACGAAAGCCCAGTCGAGGAAGAATTGCGCGGCCAGGGTGGCAACCGCCAGGTACAGGCCCTTGATCCGCAGGCTGGGAGTGCCGAACGCGATGCCGACCAGTGCCGCGCCGGCGCCGGAAAGCAGCAGTACCAGCAGGAAATTGAGCTGCGGGACGCGCAGCGTCAGGTTGAAGGCGACGTAGGCGCCGACGCCCATGAGGCCGGCGCTGCCCAGCGAGATCTGGCCGCAGTAGCCCACCAGGATGTTCAGTCCGATGGCAGCGATGGCAAGGATCAGGAATGGAATGATCAGCGCACGCAAGGTGTAGTCACTGGCAATCAGCGGCACTGCGATGAACGACGACGCCACCAGGGCGATCATCAACCAGCGGTCCTGCGCGATCGGCAGCAATTGCTGGTCGGCCGAATAACTGGTCTTGAACTGTCCGTTTTCGCGATACAGCATGGATGGGCTTGGCGGATTACACGCGATCGATGTGACGTTCACCGAACAGGCCCTCGGGCCGCACCAGCAGGAAGCCGAGTACCAGCACGTAGGCAAACCACTGCTCGATGCCGCCTCCTTCGAGATTGAACCAGTGGGCGAGCGCCTGACCCAGGAACACGTCGGCGAATTTTTCGCCGACGCCGATGATCAGGCCGCCGACAATGGCTCCCGGAATCGAGGTCAGTCCGCCCAGGATCGCCACCGGCAGCGCCTTGAGCGCCACCTGCGAGAGTGAGAACTGGACCCCGAGCTTGGAGCCCCACACCAGCCCCGCAACCAGCGCGACGAAGCCCGCCACCGCCCAGACAATGACCCAGATGCGATTCAAGGGGATGCCGATCGACTGTGCCGCAAGGTGGTCGTCGGCTACGGCGCGCAGGGCACGGCCGGTCGCCGTTTTCTGGAAGAACAGCGACAGCATCAGGACCAGTGCAGCCGCCACGCTGGCCGCAACCAGGTCCTCGCGACTGACCAGAACGCCGCCCTCGAAGAGGTGCACACCGACGATCATCGGGTCCTTGGGCAGCCCCAGATCGATGCGGTAGATGTCATTGCCCCAGACGGCCTGACCAAAGCCCTCCAGAAAAATGCTGATTCCCAGCGTCGCCATCAGCAGCGTCGCCCCGCTCTGGTTGACCAGCGGCCGCAGCACCAGGCGCTCGACCAGCCAGGCGAAACCGATCATCAGAAGCAATGCCGCCACGACCGCCAGCGCCAACGGCACATGTTCGGCCATTCGGGCGGTTGCCAGCGCGGCGAACAGCACCATGGCGCCCTGCGCGTAGTTGAACACCCCTGAGGCCTTGTAGATCAGCACGAAGCCGAGCGCTACCAGCGAGTACAGCACCCCGGCCATGAGCCCGCCCAGCATCACCTCGAGAAAGAATCCGGCTGTCGCGGCGCCGCTGGCGAGCGGCGCCAGCAGACCGGCAGCCAGCAGCGCCGCGAGCAGCACCACCGGCCATTGGCGGCGCAGCCGGGCGATCGAGGGGCGCTGCATGGCCGGTTTCATCGCCTGCGCTCAGTGCGCAATTCCGAGGTAGGCATTGATGACCTCCTGGCTGGCGCGCACCTGGTCGGGCGTGCCATCGCCGATCTTGCGGCCGTAGTCCAGGACCACCACCCGGTCGGAGATATCCATCACCACGCCCATGTCGTGTTCGATCAGCACGAGGGTGGTGCCGAATTCTTCGTTCACGTCGAGGACGAAGCGGCACATGTCCTGCTTCTCCTCCAGGTTCATCCCCGCCATCGGCTCGTCGAGCAGCAGCAACCGCGGCTCCAGCGCCAGTGCGCGGGCGAGGTCGACGCGTTTCTGCAGTCCGTACGGCAGACTGCCGACCGGCTGGCGCCGGTAAGCCTGGATTTCGAGAAATTCGATGATCGCCTCGACCCGCTTACGGTTCTCGATTTCTTCGCGCACCGCCGGACCGAGGTACAGCGCCTGCGCCAGCAGCCCAGAGCGCATTCGCAGCGTGCGCCCGGTCATGATGTTGTCGAGCACGCTCATACCCTTGAACAGCGCCAGGCTCTGGAAGGTGCGTGCGATTCCCAATCGCGCGGCCTCGTGCGGCTGCATCCGCGTGCGCGCCTGGCCGAGGTAGCTGATGGTGCCGGCCAGCGGTGCATAGACCCCGTTGATCAGGTTGAGCAGGGAACTCTTGCCGGCACCGTTGGGGCCGATGATCGCGCGTATCTCGTGTTCGAGGACGTCGAAGGAGACGTCGACCAACGCCTTGATTCCGCCGAAGGTCAATGACGCGTGCTCGATCCGCAACAGCACATCGCCAGGGGCGGCCCTGCGGCTCGCGGTCATCGTGCCCGCGGTGGTGCCGCGCCCCCGGCGATGAAACGGCGACGGCGCGAGGGGTTCATGCGGCCCGCGCCACCGGCGCGCAGGTCTTGGCTGTGCGCAGCTGCAACGTTGCGGCCACCTTGCCGACGCGGCCATCCTCGAAGCGTACCTCGGTCTCGATGTACTGCGACTCGTGCCCCGCGTACAACGCATCGACCAGGGACTCATATTTGCGCGCGATGAAGCGCCTGCGCACTTTTCTCGTCCGGGTCAGTTCTTCATCGTCGGGATCGAGCTCCTTGTGCAGCACCAGAAAGCGGTGGATCTGCGAATTCGCCAGCAGCGGATCGGTGACCAGGTCCGCATTGACCTTGTCGACACAGCCGCCCACCAGGTCCAGCACCTCGGTCTTGCCGGCCAGATCGGCGTAGCCGGCATATGCCAGCCCGCGGCGCTCGGCCCAGTCGCCAACCGCCTCCGAGTCGATGTTGACGAACACGCACACCTGCCGGCGGCCGTCACCGAACGCCACCGCCTCCTTGATCTGGGGGAAGAACTTCAATTTGTTCTCGATGTACTTGGGAGCGAACAGAGTACCGTCGTGCAGGCGGCCGACATCGGCGGCGCGGTCGATGATCCGCAGGTGGCCGTCGCTGTCGAGCAGCCCGGCATCGCCGGTGTGGAACCACCCGTCGGAGTCGCACACCGCGGCGGTCGCCTCCGGATTGCGATGGTATTCCTTCAGCAGTCCCGGGCTGCGTACCAGCACCTCGCCGCTGTCAGAGATGCGCAGTTCGACCCCCGCCAGTGGGGGGCCGACCGTGTCGGCACGTGCCTCGCCGTCGGGCTGCATGCAAACGAAGACCGCCGTCTCCGTTGATCCATACAATTGTTTCAGATTGACTCCGAGGCAGCGGTAGAAAGCGAACAGATCCGGACCAATCGCCTCGCCGGCCGTATAGGCCACCTTGACCCGGCTCAGGCCGAGCTGATTGCGCAGCGGCGCATACAGCAGCAGGTCGCCCAGCGCGTACCACAGCCGCATGGCGGCACCGACCGGCTGGCGGTCGAGAATCCGGCCCCCGACGCGGCGGCCGACCTCCATGAAATGACGGAACAGCGTCCGTTTGATTCGCCCGGCGTCCTCCATCCGGATCATCACCTGGGTCAGAAGCCCCTCGAACACCCGCGGTGGCGCGAAATAGTAGGTCGGGCCGATCTCGCGCATGTCGTTGGTCACGGTCGAGGGCGATTCGGGGCAGTTGACGGTGTAGCCGGCAAACAGCGCCTGCGCATAGGAAAAGATGTTCTGACCGATCCAGGCGAGCGGCAGATAGGCGAGCACGTCCTCGTTGGGCCCCAGGCCGTCAAAAACGGTCGCGGCGCGCGCGCGGTCGATCAGCGCCGCGTGCGTCTGGACCACGCCCTTGGGTCGCCCGGTGGTCCCGGACGTGTAGAACAGCGTGGCGGTGTCGCTGGTCGACGCCCGAGCCACCTGCTCGTCGAACAATCCGGGGTGGCGGTTCGCGAACTGCGCGCCGCGCAACCGCAATTCGTCGTATGACACCAGGCCGGACTGGGAGTAATCGCGCAAACCGCGCGCATCGTCGTAGACAATGTGGGCCAGCGCCGGGTACTGGTCGCGCACTTCGAGCATCTTGTCGACCTGCTCCTGATCCTCGACGACCGCGTGCTCGATCTGTGCGTCCTCGAACACGTAGAGCATCTGCGCGGCGATCGCGTCCTGGTACATCGGCACCGGGATCGCGCCGAGGGACTGGGTCGCGAGCATGGCGGCATACAGGCGAGGCCGGTTCTCGCCGATGACCGCCACGTGACCGCCGCGCGCCAGCCCCAGCTGGTGCAGCGCCGCGGCGAGCACACGGACTTCTGCTGCGAGGTCCGCCCAGGTCCAGGTCTGCCAGATCCCCAGATCCTTTTCGCGCAACGCCGGATGGTTCGGCCGTGTGCGCTCGTGCCAAAGCAGCAGCCGCGGAAAAGTGTCGGCGGTCTGCGGCGCCATGCCCTCCTGTGCCACCAGACTCTCCTTGCCTTGCGCCGAGACTACGGGTCTGTGCCGCCCGATACAGTCACTGGCAGCACAAATCATCCCATGGGATCGTCGGTATCGATTTGATGCGGCGCACCACCTCTAGCGAGTCTGCCCTCGTTGGTCCCTGGGATCGGACGCATTGAGGGCGGGGCACTGAGGCGCGCTGTCCGGTGAGGCCGCACTCGGCCGGGCCACGTCATCGAGCACGTCGAGCGGATCGGCCCACAAGTGATCGTCGGTTATGCAGCGCACGCCGTAGTCGAACAGCGCCTTCATGGTGGATGGCTCAAGATCCAGAGGCCCATGGAGCGGGTAGTTGTTGGGAATCTCGGTCATCTTGAGCTTCATCTGCTGCCGCTGCGCAAAGGAGTAGGCCAGTTCCACCCCGGCTCGGGCGTTGCTTTCCAGCGCCGCTGCGATGCTGCGTTTCAAGATCGACACGGTGTTGACGGGCGTGGTCTCCTCTACGGTGCGCAACTTGCCGTCGACCACGACGTACATATTCCCACCGCGCAGCGGCTCCAGTTCGTCAGGCACAACGGCGACGATCTCGGTTGCGACCAGCAATGGCGTGGTGGTCGAGCCGTCGACGTGCATCTCATCGAAGCTGTTGCCCCCCACTTCGACGCGGATCAGCACGGGGGGAAAGACTCCGGGAACGCTGGCCGAGGCGATCAACACGTCGCAAAACAGCTTCCGTGCGTCTTCGCCACCGTGTGCCGCGATGACGCCCATGTTCCAGATGACGACCTGCTTGCGGTCCAGGTCGGTCGTCGCAACCAGTAACAGGCGCCCTTTTTCGGTCTCCGCTGCAACCGCCCGCAACAGCTCATCCGTGACAAATCGATTGACCAGTTCTCTGAGCGGTCTGCCCTGGAACAGGCTCGCGCCGAACAATGCACCCAGCCATTGAGACCGCAGAAGTCCGGCGCTGGCCGTCCCTGAGAATGCGTCCGTCAACTGTCGATCCCAGCCTGGACCGAGAAACGCCAGCGGAGCGATCAGCGCACCCGTGCTGACGCCCGTGACAATGTGAAATTGGGGGCGTGTGCCCAGGCGAGTCCAACCGACCAGGATGCCGGCTCCGAAGGCTCCCCCGACGCCGCCTCCGGACAGGGCTAGAAAGTCGATCGGGCCGCCTCGGGTGGACTTCTCGATATGCTCGCGCAGAGGCATCCACTGACGCTCGAATTCGCGTCGAGTCGGCTCTCCGACCCACCGGACGGTGCTCGGAAATCCGGGTGGCGCCGCGTCCGTATACGGTGCAAGGGGCGCCTGCTTGCGCGGAAGATCGGCACAAGCTGCCGCGAGCACGCCGCAAATGACACACGCGCACAGCCCCGCGAGCGGCTGTCCGGTGCGCGCCAACCCGCCGCCTCGGGGTGGGGGCGAGCTGTTCACAGGTTCCTCGCAGCCGAGGAATCAGGCCGCTGCGGCGAGGCGCCCTTCGCGATAGTCGGCCAGCGCCTGCTCGATTTCTTCGCGGGTGTTCATCACGAACGGGCCGTACTGCACCACGGGTTCGCGCAGCGGCTTGGCCGCCACCAGTAAGAAGCGCACGCCTTCGGCGCCGGCATTGACCCGCACCTCGTTGCCGTCCGACAGCACGCCCGCGGCGCCGTGGGACAAGACTTTCTCCTTCCCCACTGGCCCGACCGTGGCGCTGCCTTCGTACGGGTACAGGAAGGCGCTGTGCCCCGGTGTCACGGGGGCGCTGAATTCGGCCCCGGCCGGCAGTCGCACGTCCAGCAAGAGTGGATCGGTAGACGGCTTGGTGCCGTCGCCGTTGATCGGCCCGCGCGCATTTCCGAATGCGCCGGCGATGACCTTGACCAGGCCGCCGCCGGGCAGCTGCACGCCAGGGACCTCGGGCGCGGGAATGTCGCGATAGCTGGCCGGCTTCATCTTTTCCTGCGACGGCAGATTGATCCACAGCTGGAAGCCGCGCATCCGGCCTTCCGTTTGCTGTGGCATCTCCGAGTGAATGATGCCGCGCGCCGCGGTCATCCATTGCACGCCTCCGGGACCGAGGTCGCCGCGGTTTCCGAGGTGGTCCTCGTGGCGCAGGTGGCCGTCGAGCATGTACGTGACGGTCTCGAAGCCGCGGTGCGGGTGCGCAGGAAAGCCGGCTATGTAGTCGTCCGGGTTGTCCGAAAAAAACTCGTCCAGCATCAGGAACGGGTCCACGTACAAGCCGCGCTGGCTGCCGACACTGCGGCGCAGTTTGACGCCGGCTCCGTCGGAAGTTGGCACCGACTCGATGATCTGGGTCAGGGTCCGCGGGCTAACGGTGCTCATGACACACTCCTTCAGGTTGTGCGCCGCCGTTGGCGGCGGGTCCGATCCAATCAGGCACGTTGTGGACGACGCAGCCAGTGCTCGACGCTCAGCGGTCCGGCACCGTTGGCCACCAGGAACAGGAAGCCGCCGGCCAGGCCCAGGTTCTTCAGGAACATGATTTGCTGAACCTGGTCGTGCGAGCCGGCGTGGAACAGCAACGCGGCCAGGATGCTGAATCCGGCCAGCAGCAGCGCCGCCACCCGCGTGTAAAGACCGGCGATGACTGCGAGGCCGCCGCCGACTTCGACCACGATCACCAGCGGCAGCAGCCCGCCCGGAACGCCGACCGACTGCATATAGCCTTGCATGGCGGCATAGCTCCCGATCTTGCTCCAACCGGACAGTACGAACAGGGAAGCGATCAAGACGCGGCCGGCAAGATCGGTATAGGGCTTGGTGGCATCGAACAGATTGTTCATCGCAGTTCTCCCAAAGGCAGTTTGTTCAACAGAAAAACCGTGTGAACCAGCGACATCGCGCGCTCACGCAGCCAGGCGCTGGGCATCGGCCGCCGCCTTGGCCAGGCTCGCTGCGCGGATCTCCGGGCTGACGGCCAGACCCTCGGCATGCACGAATTCGACCTCGGTCATACCGAGAAAGCGCAGAAAATCGCGCACATAGCTGGTCTGCGTATCCAGCGGGTTGCCGGCATACAGGCCGCCACGGGCGGCAAACACGTAGACCTTCTTGTTGGTGAGCATGCCCTGGGGGCCGCTGGCGGTGTAGCGGAAGGTGACGCCGGCACGTGCAATGTGGTCGAAATAGGCTTTCAACTGCGACGGCACGCCGAAGTTGTACATCGGAAGTCCGAGCACGACAACATCTGCGCTCTTGAGCTCGCCGATCAGCTCATCCGAGTAGGCCACCACGGCGCGCTGCGCGGGGCTGAGCTCATCCGGCTTGGCCAGAAAGGCGCCGAATCGCTCGCCCGTCAGATGGGGCACGGCCTGCGCGACCAGATCGCGCTTCACGATCCGGGCATGGGGATTGCGCTCGCGGAAGGCCGCGACGAATCGATCGGCAAGCCGGCTGGACTCGGCCTTGCCGCTGTTGATGCTGCTGTTGATCTGAACGAGGGTGGTCACGGCCGATCTCCTGGTGTTTGTTGCCGGAGCCGTTCCGCCCCGCGCTGATCCGCATTTAACTATTGATCAATTAGATAAAATAGTAGAATATTTACTGGCTACCTATCTGTTAAATAGATAAATGACCAGTACTCCCAAGATCACGCTCGAGCAATGGCGCGCACTGCAGGCGGTCGTGGATGCCGGTGGCTACGCGCAAGCCGCCGAATCACTTCATAAGAGCCAGTCGGCAGTGACCTACGGGGTGCAGAAGCTGGAGTCGCTGCTGGGAGTCAAGGTCTTCGAGGTGATCGGCCGCAAGGCGCACCTCACGCCTACCGGCGAGGTGCTGTACCGCCGTGCCAAGGCGCTGCTGGAGGAAGCCGGCTCGCTCGAAAGCGCCGCCGGCACCCTGGCGGCCGGCTGGGAGCCGGAGCTGCGCCTGGCCGTGGAGATTCCTTTTCCCACCTGGCTGCTGCTGCAGTGCTTCGCGCGCTTTGGCGACGAGCAACCGCAGACTCGGATCGAGCTGTACGAGACCGTGCTCAGCGGCACCGAGGAGGCGCTGCTTCAACGCAGGGTCGATCTGGCGATCTGCTCACGGGTGCCGCCAGGTTTCGCCGGCGACTCGCTGATGCGGCTGCGCTTCGTTGCCGCGGCACACCCCGACCATCCGCTGCATCAGCTGGGTCGCGAACTCACGCTGCAGGATCTGCGCAAGCACCGCCACCTGGTGATCCGCGACAGCGGCAGCCAGCGCCGCAGCGGCAGCTGGGTGGGCGCAGAGCAGATCTGGACCGTGAGCCACAAAGCGACCTCGATTCATGCCGCTTGCATGGGCCTGGGCTTCGCCTGGTTCGCGCAGGACACGATCCGCGACGAACTCGAAAGTGGCCTGCTCAAGCCGCTGCCGCTGCGGGAGGGGGCGGACCGGTCGGCGGAGCTGTACCTGGTGTTCGCCGACCGCGACTACGCTGGACCCGGCGCGCTGCGCCTGGCGCAGATCATCCGCGAGGACGTGCGCAGTGTATGCGCCAGTACGCTTCAGGAGGCTGCTCGGGAGCAGGCTACCGAAGCGAATTTGTCAGAATAATATTAATATTAATCAATATCATATGTTTGTTATTTCATGTCAGATATGAAACAAATGACTTGAACATCGGGCGGCGCCGGCAGCCCCGTCACGGCTTCGAATCGGAGACCGCCATCGCCGGACCGGCGCGGCACGCACCAGCGCGATCCCCTACCCGCCAGGGCCGCCCGCGGCGGCGTATCGCGAGGCATCCGCCGTGTGCGCTGCTTGAGCTGCGCGAACGTCCCGGCCGTCATCGTCGCCAGCCCGGTGCGTGGGATCCCCACAGTGCGCTCTGCGCCAGACGTTGGGGCTCGCACCGGTGATGCGTCGGAACACTCTGCAAAAATGGGACTGATCACACAATCCGCAAGCCAGGGCGATTTGGCATATGGACTCGTCCGTCGTGAGCATCAAATCGCACGCGAGATCGATCCGCCTGGCCGCAACGTACACCAGCGGCGGTACACCCAGACTGGTCTTGAATGCGCGGGAAAAGTGGCTCACGCTCAGCTTGGCCACGGCCGCCACATCCTGGACTCTGATCCTGGAGGCCAGATGGGCGTCGATGTAGGCAACCACCCGCCTGACCTGCCAGGGCGCGAGCCCGCCTCGCTGCCGCTTGGCCGACAAGGAGGCAGCTTCACGTCTTCCGGCCGGCCGCATGCCCCGAAGCAGGGCCAGTGCCCGGGTGATGCAATCCCTTGCCACATCGCGGTCGGACTCGATCGCTGCCCCGGCGAGCTCGATCAGGTTTGCGATCGCTGTTGCCAGGGGGACGGCAGCGGTACCCCATCCCTCGGACAGTGACGCGGTCGTCATGCTCCCGCCCCCATGATTGCCTCCCATTCAATGTGGATTGCCCGCCGCTGCCTTGTGGACCATCGCGGTCGCAAATTCGAAGCCCTGGCCATGAGCACCGCAGTGCTCCTTCACCACGGCCATCACTTCGTCGTAGTGCTCTTTTCTTCCCCAATCCCGCTGCAGTTCAAGCAGTACCTGCAACGCGGTAACCGAGACGGCGCCCGCCTGCTCGATGCGCCGGATCGCGGCGTCGTGCGCGGTCTTGCTCGTTCCACCCGAAGCGTCCTCGACCGCATAGATCCCGTAGCCTTCCTCCAGCATCTGCAACGCGGGTAGAACCAGGCACGCCTCGCTCCAGAGCGCAGCCATCAGGAAGTTCTTGCGCCCGGTCTGCCTGACGGCCGCCACCAGTTCCTTGCTGTCCCACGAATTCATGCTGGAGCGCCCGATGGGTGTCTGCTCCGGGAACAGATCGAGCAGTTTGGGCGTGATCTTTCCGCTGAAGCCCTCGGATTGCACTGCGGTCAGAATCGTCGGGACGTGGAAGATCTTTGCCGCCTTGGCCAGCACCAGCACGTTGTTCAGTAAATCCTGGCGGTCGATGTTGGCCACGCCGAAGAACATTTGGGGCTGGTGATCGATGAAGATCACCGCGCAGTTGTCTGGGGTCAAAAGGCCTTTGTCGGTCGAACTCGCGCTCATACGCTTCGGCCTTTCATTGCGTGCACGGTCAGCGGCAGGATGGCGCCTCGCGCGCCGGAACGCCACTGACCGGGCGAGCGCTTTGCGGCTGCTGCGAAAGGAGCGGCGCGCCCTACTACCTTCGAACGAGACCCGATCGAGCGCGTGCCGACGATGCGGGTCGACCGCCGTCAGATTTGCACGAGGCCGCGCCGGCTGGCTACCGTGATGGCTTCCGTCCGACTCAGTACATTCAGCTTGGTAAAAATGCTTCTCAAATGCGACTTCACGGTCGTCTCACTGATATAGAGGTTCTTGCCGATTTCCTTGTTGCTCTTGCCGCGCGCCAGCAGCGCCAGGACCTCCAGCTCCCGGCCGGTCAGGGCTTCATGGCTGATGCCGGCGGCGAGCTTCGCGATCAGCGAGGGTGGAATGCACATGTCTCCGGCGTGCACCTTGCGGATACATTCCAGCAATTCCTCCCGCTGTGCATCTTTCAGAAGATAGCCCTTCGCACCGGCCTTGATCGCTCCGGAGATCTCGTTGTCGGTGTCAAATGTCGTCAGGACGATGATGCGAGCCGACGGATCCTGCCGGCGAATCTCGTCGATCGCGGCAACACCGTCCAATATCGGCATTCGCAGATCGAGCAGGCTCACGTCCGGACGGTGCTTTCGCCACTGCTCGACCGCGTCGCGGCCATTGACGGCCTCTCCAACCACGATCATGTCCGCCTGCCGGCCAACCATGGCCGCAAGTCCTTCGCGCACGGTGACATGATCGTCGGCGACCAGCACGCTGATTTTGTCGACCAGCAGGCTCCTTCGCATTGCTTTGGACTCGGCAGCCATGATTGTTACGAACGGGAGGTGTCGGTCGAAGGCAGCGCGATCGAAATCACGGTGCCGGCGCCACGTGCGCTCTGAATGCCGAGCTGGCCGCCCATGGAGTGGACGCGTTCCTTCATTCCCAGCAAGCCGATTCCGTCATGCCTGGCCTCGGGATCGAAGCCGCGTCCGTTGTCGCGCAGTTCTATCCGGATGCCTTGCGCGTCGAACATCAGGCGCGCCGAGAAATGAGTGGCGTTGGCGTGGCGCAGAACATTCGTCAAAACCTCCTGACCGACGCGGAGCAGATTTTCCTCCCACTCCGCCTGAAGCGTGCGTGGCGCGCCCAGCAGGCTGAGTTGTGCCTGCACGGCCGTGCCCGCGGTCATCTTCTGGAACAGGGTTTCCAGCGCTTCGGGCAGATTCTTGCCCTCAAGCGCGTGCGGACGAAGCGCGCGCACTGAACGCCGCGCTTCCCGCAGGCTCTCGCGAGCGAGGTCGCCAGCGCGGCCCAGATGTTCCTCCGCTTCCTTCGGCAACCCTTTGGAGTTCGCGTCGGCCGCCGCCTCCAACTGCACGATCACGCCGGTAAATGCCTGCGCGAGCGTGTCGTGAATATCGCGGGCCATGCGGTTGCGTTCTGCTTCCAGGGCCGCCTGCCGGCTCTGCTGCGACAGGCGTACCAGCCGGATCGCCAGCATGGCCTGATGCGCGAGCGCGCGCGTCAGCTCGATTTCTTCCCTCCGAAAGGTCCGCTTCTGCGTGAATCGGATTCCAATGATTCCGGCGACCTTCCCCGCAACCAGCATCGGAACGAAGAGGATCGACACCACGCCGAGCCGCCGCAGATGTGCCTTCAGCAGCGACCTCGCCGGGTCCGAATCGGTGTCTTCCATCATCGGATGCCAGATCGCATCCGGGTCCGAACCAACCCGCATGCGCGCCGATTCCCGGTCGATGTCCTCCAGCACTCCGTGCCGGCCGCTGCGCAGGATTTCGCTCCAGACCGGATGCTCTTGCGCAAGCACTGGAATTCTCGCTGCCGGATCGAGCGCGTCGTTCGCACTTTGAAACCGGCCATCCTCGACCACCGCCACCAGATCGAGCCAGCCGGCGGCATTTCTACCCCAGACGCTGACGCTGTGGGCGGCCGATTGTTCGACGATCGTCCGCAATACGTGCTCCAGCAGCCGGTCGGGATCGGACTCCCGGGCAAACGAGTCCGAAAGGTGGGTCAGCGCTGTCAGTTGCCCGCGCGCAAGATGCTCCGATGCGCGCAGCGCTTCTTCGGCCTGCTTGCGCTCCGTGACATCCATCACTGCCCCGACGAAATCGACATTGCTCGATCCGTCCTCGACAGCGCGGGCAACGACGTGGACATGTTTTGTGGTCTGATCCGGCATCATCAGCCGATGCTCGAAATTCAGATCCGCTCTGTCGCGCGTGGCTCGATCGAGCCTGTCTCGCACGACCGCCATATCCTCCGGATGAATGCGCCGCAACACCAGGTCGAGTGTCGGCTTCATCGTCCGGTCGTATCCGAGAATGCGGTACGTCTCGTCGGACCAGGCAAGCTCTCCGCTGGCAACGTTCCAGCCAAAACTGCCCGTCAGGCTCAGTCGCTGAGCTTGCGCCAGATACGCTTCGCTTCGCCGCAGCTGTTCTTCGGCGCGCTTGCGCTCGGTGATGTCCGTCGAGATTCCGCTGGCAAGAAGCGCCTTCCCATCGGCATCGAACGTGAGCACGCCACGCTCGTGAATCCATCGCATAGCGCCGTCTGGCGGGACGATCCGGTATTCGACATTGTGGTAACTCACGTTGTCACCGCCAATCCAGCGGGTGAACGCGCTGGTTACGCGCTCGCGGTCGTCCGGATGAATCACTTGCATGCGCAGGCGCGGGTCCCGATAGAGATTTTCAACCGGGAAGCCCCAGATCTTTTCAAAGCTCGGGCTCACGTACAGAACCTTTTCCGGATCCAGAGACGTAAACCAGATGACCTCGGAGATGGTGTCGGCCATGCGCCGGAAGCGCTCCTCGCTTTCGCGCAGCGTCTCCTCGGCGCGCTTGCGCTCGATCGCAATCGCCAACAGGTGCGTGATCCGCTCGATCGTCCGGCGGTCCTGCGCGGTCGGACTGCGCGGCGTGCCCGAATAGATCGCAAACGTGCCCAGCAGGCTCCCATTCGAGGAAAGTATTGGCGTGGACCAGCACGCTCGCAGCCCGTGCGCCAGCGCCAGGGCGCCATATTCGAATTGCACTGCCTCGGTGGCGAAATCCGAAACGACCACCGGTGCCCGCGAATAGGCCGCCTTGCCGCACGGGCCAAGTTCCGGGGCGACCGGGCTGCCGTCGATGGCATCGGTGTAACTGGCCGGAAGACTGGGGCCGGCGCCGTGCCACAGGCGGCTGCCGTCCGGATCGCACAACAGAATCGAGCACAACGAACCGCTCGACATTTGTTCGACGAGCCGGCATGTCGAATCCAGAAGAGGGGAAAGCGATATCGCTGTTATGGTCATTTAAATTCGGCGCACGATCCAACCCGCGGCAAATTACGCAGCTTTGCGGCGAACGTCTACTTGGACCGATTGGGCGAACGTCGCTGCACCCGCGCGGGCGGTCATGGGAGCTTCGCCGTGCCACACCGGTGACAAAGGCAGCACAGCGGGACTAGCACGGCAACCGGGCTTTCCGTACAGTTCCTTCCCAAGGTCAACGAGGACCTTTTCGCATTCATCAAAGGCTGAGCGATTTTCAGGAGCAAGGTCCCATGATCCTAGGAATGTCGGTATCCGCTTTCACGCTATTTCACGCTGAGTCTGATCGGAATCGATGGAGACGAACCATGAAATCTGCTGCGAATTGGCTCGCGATCGGTGCCCTGATGACGTGCGGCGGTCTTGCTCACGCGGCGGGCGACCCCATAGCCGGCAAGACGGTGTTCGCGAACCAGTGTGCATCGTGCCATACGACCGTGCCCGGAAAGAACGGATTCGGCCCGTCGCTGGCCGGTGTCTTCGCCAGAAAGGCGGGCACGCTGCCCGGCTACAAGTACTCGCCCGCGATGGTCAACTCGGGGCTCACGTGGGACGAGAAAACGCTCGATGTGTTCCTGACCTCGTCGAGCAAGGAAGTGCCCGGAACGGCGATGCCGGTTTCGCTGCCGGACCCGACGGCCCGGGTCAACGTGATCGCGTACCTGGAGACGCTGGGACGCGCCAGTGCGGTGGAGGCCGCCGCGCCCGCCACGCACGAGGCGCTGGCGACCCAGGGGCCGACGCAGGACGAGCTGCTGCACGCGGCTCAGGACCAGCAGGACTGGCTGTACGCGAGCAAGGACTACACCGGAAAGCGTTTTGCGGATCTGCGCCAGATCACCCCCAAGAACGCGGCCCAACTGCGAGCGGTGTGCATCTACCGCTCCAACAGCGCCGGGCCCACGCAGACGGAACTGCTGGTCTACAAGGGTGTGATGTACCTGACCATCGACAAGTCGATCGTCGCGATCGATGCGGCGACGTGCCACGAGCGCTGGACCTACAACTGGACCGGCAAGGGCGCGGTGCTGTCGCCCGCCAACCGCGGCGTGGCGCTGAAGGACGGGCGGGTGGTGCGCGGCACCGCCGACGGCTACCTGATCGCGGTGGACATGGCCCAGGGCACGCTGCTGTGGAACCAGAAGATCGCCGATGCCAGCACCAGTCAGTACTTGAGCATGCCGCCGCTGATTTTCGAAGACCTGGTGATCTACGGTCCAGCCGGTGCCGATTGGGGCGCCAAGAACTGGGTGGGCGCCTTCAAACTGACCACCGGGGAGCAGGTTTGGCGCTTCAACCTGATTCCCGATGCGGGCGAGCCGGGGGCGGAGACCTGGGAAAACCCGCAGGCGCGCGAACATGGCGGGGGCAGCCTGTGGACGCCGCTGTCGCTGGACGCCGAAAAAGGCGTGCTCTACCTTCCGGTGGGCAACCCGTCGCCGGACTTCTACCCGGATGCGCGCCCGGGCCTGAACCTGTATACGAACTCGGCCGTCGCGCTCGATGTGCGGACCGGCAAGATGCTGTGGTACCGCAAATTCATTCCGACCGATGCCAACGACCGCGATCTGAGCCAGGTCAGCCCGCTGTTCAGCGCGACGGTGAAGGGCAAGCCGCGCAACCTGCTGACCGTTTCGGGCAAGGATGGCATGCTGCGCATGCTGGACCGCGACAGTCACGAGGTGCTGTACGAGTTGGAGATTACGACCCGCACCAATTTCGATGCGCAGCCCACCGTCGCCGGGGTGCACGGTTGCCCGGGGCTGCTGGGCGGCATGGAGTGGAACGGCCCGGCCTACAGCCCGACCACCCAGACACTGTACGTCGCGGCGGTGGACTGGTGCGGTACGTTCACCAAGTCGGACCAGCCGCTGCAGTTCGTGCCGAACTCGCACTATTACGGCGGCGCCGTCACGCCCGATCCGCGCGAGCAGGCGCGCGGCTGGCTGCAGGCGATCGACGCCACCAAGGGCACCATGCGCTGGCGCCGGCAGTGGCCCACGCCGCTGGTGGGCGGCATCACGGTCACCTCGGGCGGGGTGCTGTTCACGGGCGATCTGAACAACGACTTTCTGGCGATCGACGCCAGCGACGGCAAGACGCTGTACCGCTTCAACACGGGCGGAACGATCGGCGGCGGGGTGATCAGCTACCAGATCGGGGGCAAGCAGTATGTGGCCACCACCTCAGGCGTCGTCTCGGGCTTCTTCGGTGGCTCCGGAACCTCGGCGGTGATCCTGTTCACGCTGCCTTAGCAGCACTTTCGATTCTGGTCATAATAGCGGGGGAAACGGCACCTGCAGTTACCCGAACATGCAGGAGCAATGAATTGTCGACCGCTTCAGGCGCTTCGGCCGTTCACCTCTGGCGAGACGAGCGACACGGCCCGCTTCCGGCGCTGTTGCTGTTGCTCACCATCGTTACCGGACTGGTCGACGCGCTGAGCTATCTCAAATTGGGACACGTGTTCGTGGCCAACATGACCGGCAATGTCGTCTTTCTCGGGTTTGCGGTCGCCGACGCCAAGGACTTCTCGATTGCAGCCTCGCTCGCCGCAACCGCCGCCTTTCTGGCCGGAGCGCTCGCTGGCGGGCGCCTGGGCGCGCACGCGGGACAGCACCGGGGGCGCTTGCTGGCAATCGCCACGTACGTGGAAATTGCGTTGGTGGGCGCGGCACTGGTCGCATCGACCCTGCCGCTCGACCGAGGCGGCGGGGCCGAAACGTACGTGCTCATCGTGCTGCTGGCGCTGGCGATGGGCGTGCAGAACGCGACCGCCCGGCGCTTGGGAGTTCCCGACCTGACCACGACGGTGCTGACATTGACACTGACGGGGCTGGCCGCCGACTCGGCCCTGGCAGGTGGCAGGAGCCCGCGTCCCGGGCGTCGACTGCTGGCCACGTTCACCATGTTTCTGGGCGCTGCGATCGGCGCAACCGTCATCTTTCAATTCGGCGTGAGCGCGCTGCTCGCGTTGACCTTCGTGTTGCTGGTGGCAAGCGGCGTTTGCGCCTACCGCGTTTCGTCGTCGTCAGAGGCGTGGTCGGTCGGAACCTGACGATTTATCCAAGCCTGGCAGCCGTGTTGATCCTCACATCGCCGGGCGAAGCTTCGCGACCTGCTCAGCGGTGATCGTCGACGGCTTCGCGCCAAACCGCGCGGTGACGTAATTGGCCACATTTGCGATCTCGATGTCCGAGTAGGTGCTGCCGAAGGCGGGCATGAAAACATGCCCGCCGGGTATTTGCCTTTCCGCGCCGGATAGAACGACCTGCGCCACGTTGATGGCGCTCGGATCGTTCACTGCGCGTGCGCCCGTCAGCGTCGCGAACGGCGTGAGCGGACTGACCCCGGTCCAGGCATGGCAGCTCGCACATGCGCCTTCGAATATCGCTTTGCCGCCGGGATCGAAATTCGCGGCCACGCCCTCCCGGTGCGAAGCCGGCGCTGGCCGCGCATTCGGAGCCAACAGATCTGGCGTTGCGATGGCCGGCACCGAGCGCAGGTAGTTGACCATCGCCGCGATATCGCTCTGCGTCAGATAGGTGAGACTCTGCTCCACCGCCTCGCTCATCGGGCCGGCTGCCGCGCCGTGCAGTTCCGCATGGCCGCTGGCCAGATACTGCGACAGGTCCCCATCGGACCATGCACCCACGCCGCTGTCGCGGTGGCTGGTGATGTTGTAGGCACGCCACCCGGATAGCACGGTGCCGGCGAATTTTTTGCGGTTGTTCAAGGCCTGGAACGGATTGCGTGGCGTGTGGCATTCGCCGCAATGCGCCAGCCCCTCGGTCAGGTAGGCACCGCGGTTCCACTGAACGTTGTGTGCCGTATCGGGTTCGAAGCGCTTGCCCGGATTGAACAGAAACGACCAGGCTCCCATCAGCCAGCGCTGGTTGGCCGGAAATCTCAGCGTGTCGGCGGGTACCCGGGCGTGCACGGGCTTGAGGCTGAACAGGTACGCCTTGATCGCGAGCGCATCGGCATCGGTCATGTAGGTGTAGGCCGCATAGGGCATCGCCGGATAAAGACGGGTGCCGCCGCGGCCGATTCCTCTGCGCAGCGCGTTCAGGAAATCGGCATCGCTGTACTCGCCGATGCCGGTTTCCTTGTCCGGCGTGATGTTGGTCGAATAAAGCGTGCCGAACGGCAGCACGAAGGCCAGCCCGCCCGCATAGGGTGCACCGCCTTGGGTGGTGTGGCACGCTCCGCAGTCGGCCGCTCGCGCCAGATATTCGCCGCGCTGCACGAGGCTTGCGCGGGCGAGCTCCTGTGGAACCCCCGTGGGATCCGGTCCACGATAAGCGGTCAGTGCGACCCGGGCGCCGCCGGCGAAATCCATCGGTCCAGGCGCAAGCACGATCCACACAAGGCCAACCAGCAGCACCACGGCCACGGCAACGATGCCAGGCACGATATACCGCCTCGTGGCTGCGGTCCCGGCCGATGAGCTCAAGCGCGCTTCCTCCCTGCCAGAACCTCGCGATCGATCGGCAGCCGGCGCAATCGGATGCCGGTCGCTGCGAAGATCGCATTGCCAACGGCCGGCGGCGCGGCCGTGGTGCCGGTCTCGCCGATGCCGCCGGGTGCCTCGCCGCTCTTGATCAGGTGCACCTCGATGGCAGGCACCTGGTCGATGCGCAACATCCGGTAGTCGTGGAAATTGCTTTGCTGCACGCGGCCCTTGTTGATGGTGATCTCGCCGTACAGCGCTGCTGTAAGCCCGAAAATGAGACCGCCCTGCAGCTGCGCGGCCACCGTGTCCGGGTTGACCACGATGCCGGTATCCACGGCCGAAACGATGCGGCGCACCCGCACCTCGCCGCTCTCGTCCACCTCGACTTCCGCGACGGTCGCGATGAAGCTTCCGAAGGAGGTCTGCACGGCCACGCCACGGCCGGTACGCGGGGGCAGCGCACTGCCCCAGCCGGATTTGCTCGCCGCCAGCTCGAGCGCGGCCTTCAAGCGCGGCGACTTTCCGAGCATGTCGCGGCGGAACGCGACCGGATCCTTGGCCGCCTTCTTCGCCAGCTCGTCGATGAAGCCTTCGGTGGCAAACACGTTGTTGTTCGGACCGACCCCGCGCCAGAAACCGGTCGGCACCGCCGGAGGCTCGTCGCGCACGTATTCGACCCGCAGATCCGGGATGTCGTAGGGAATATCGACCGCGCTGTCGACCGCATCGATGTCAATGCCATGCTGGAACACGGGCGCAAACCAGCGCGCAATAACGGCCGAACCGGTGATCCGGTACTTCCAGGCGGCGATCCTGCCGTCCGAAAGGCTTGCGGAAATGCGGTCACGATAGACCGGCCGGTAGACACCCTGCTGGATGTCCTCCGGGCGACTCCATATCACCTTGAGCGGCCCTTCGACGTGCTGGGCGATGCGCACGGCCTTTTCGACGCCATCGACTTCCAGCCTGCGGCCGAAACCGCCACCGATCAGGTGATTGTGGACCGTCACCTTTTCAAGCGGCAGGCCGCAGACCTTCGCGGCCGCGGCTTGGGCCCGTGCCAGCACCTGCGAGCCGACCCAGACCTCGCAGGCGTCGCGCTTCAGATGCACGGTGCAGTTCATCGGCTCCATCGGCGCATGCGCGAGGAACGGAAGCTCGTAGGCCGCCTCCAGCAGGTCGCCCTTGGTCAAGCCCTTGGCTGCGTCGCCCACCGATTTCGCGACCACCCCCTCCTTCTCGCTGGCGGCGCGGATCTGCTTCCACACGTCGTCCGACGAGACACCGGCATTCGGTCCTTCGTTCCACGCGATGTCGAGCGCCTTCAGCCCGCTCAGGGCGGCCCAGGTGTGGTCGCCGACCACCGCCACAAGATCGTCGAGCACGACGACCTGCCGCACGCCGGCAATGGCCTTGGCCTTGCTGTCATCGACATGGCCGACCTTGCCTCCGAACACGGGGCAGGCCGCAATCGCGGCGAATTTCACGCCAGGCGGCATCACGTCGATTCCGTAAATCACTTTGCCATTGACCTTTTCGGGCGTATCCAGGCGCTTGAGCGGCTTGCCGATCAATTTGAATTCGGTCACCGCCTTCAACGGCGGCTCCGGCGGCGGCGTCAGGCCGGCCGCGCGATCGACCAGCGCCGCATAGGCGAGCCTGCGCCCACTGGCTTCGTGAAGCACCTGGCCACTGTCCGTGCGACACGTGGCCGGATCGACTTTCCAGGCCTGCGCTGCGGCTCTGACCAGCAGGACGCGCGCGCCAGCGCCGGCTTTGCGCAGGGGCATCCAGAACGCACGGATCGAATTGGAATTGCCGGTAACTTGAATATGGAAAAACGGGTTTCCGTAGAGCGCGTCGCTGGGCGGAGCGGCTTGCAGCGTCACCTGATCGAACGGGGCGTCCAGTTCCTCGGCGAGAATCATCGCGACGGCGGTGTAAACGCCCTGCCCCATCTCGACCTGGGGCATGATCAGGGTGACTTTGCCCCGGCGGTCGATGCGGATGAAGGCGTTGGGAGCGAAGACTCCGGCCTCGGTCGATGCGGCGCTCGCGAGCGGCAAATGGAAACCCAGCAGCAACCCGCCGCCCACCGCTGCGCCGCCCTTCAGGAATGCCCGCCGCGACAGAATCGTGCTGGATTCAGACATCATCGAACCTCAGGACGCGCTCAAGCCGACTGCGCGGCGTGCTTGATGGCTTCACGAATCCGCAGGTAGGTGCCGCAACGACAGATGTTTCCCGCCATGGCCGCATCGATGTCGGAGTCGTCGGGATGGGGGGTGGCGTTCAGCAGCGCCACCGCCGACATGATCTGTCCGGACTGGCAGTACCCGCATTGGACCACCTCCAGATCGAGCCAGGCTTTCTGCACCTTGGCGCCAATGCCTGTCGTCCCGACGCCTTCGATCGTCGTGATTGCGCGTTGTCCGATCGAGCCGACCGGCAGAAGGCACGAGCGCACGGGCGACCCATCCAGGTGCACGGTGCAGGCGCCGCATTGCGCGATGCCGCATCCGAACTTCGTACCCGTCAGGCCGAGGAGGTCGCGCAAGACCCACAGAAGGGGCATGTCGTCCGGGGCATCGACGCGCTTGCCCTCTCCGTTTACTTGCAAAGTCACCATATAAGTGCACCGACGCCGTGGTTGCGGCCAAATTTTGCAGCGCTATCCTTGCGCAGCGGCCTACCCCAGGTCTTTTACGTTCGTGCTGTGTCTTTGTTGCTTCCTGCTGCGCAACAGAAGCGCGCGGACGTCGCTACAACCTCGACATCCCGACTCTGAGCTCCCGCTCCTCCTGCTTTTCGAGCCTGGAAAGCTCGATCTGCGTGCTTTCTGCCTGCTCCAGAGGGACTGCTTTTCCATTTGAACTGAAATGGCGGACGCCCTTGGGCGACTTCTCGTGCAGTCTATCGCGGGCTTTCGCTATTTCGGGATTGCCGAGCAGACAATCCCTGATCCAGGTCGCTCCATTTGGAAGATCCGACACGAACGGGTCCATGCTCGTTTCCTTTGGGCTCTGATGCGGGCAAAGAGAAAGCCTCCGCCGGCGTCGAATCCTCGAGCGGCGGAGACTTGCCGGGCGGCGCCGCTCGTTGCCTCGAGCGGCCGTTGACTGCGAAGCGTCAGCTCCTGATCGATGGCTCTGGCAGAGGTGAATCTGCGTCCGGCCGAGGAAGCCGCCGCTCCTGAATCACTCTCTGGGTACGGTCCAGAACCGGGCTGCCTGGGCCCGCCTCCCAATGGAAGTGCAGGTCCTTGCCGTCCTTGCCCGCGATGGTCACCTGCTGCGTGCGGGTCACGCCGTTGAATCGGGCACTGATTTTGTATTGCCCCTGCGGCAGTACCACGTACAGCATCGGTCCTGCCCCACGCAGTGCGAAGATCGAGTTGCCGCTGGAGTCCAAAATCATCATCGGAACGTCGGCGAGAAACTCGCCATCCTTGCCCTCCGAGAACACCATCCGCAGCGGAAACTCTTTCGCAACACGGCGCATCGTCGCCTGCTCGTCCGCGCCGACGCCGCCGTTGAGGTAAAGGCTGGTCGTGACCGTCTGGGTAACGGCCGCCTGCTCACCCACCGACAGCTGAGCGTGGGCCTGCCTCGGCCCGATGGCCGCAAGCGCAGCGCCGAGCAGCGCTACGCGCACTAAACTGCCTCGATGCATGGCACGCTCCCTTTTGCCCCGGAAACTGGCCGGGTTGGCCGGCTAGCTCTTCAGCTTGATCGAAACGCCCTGGGCGCCCAGCTGAAAACGCACGCCTTTTTCCGTGCCGTGAAGCCGCAGGACCACACCATGATCGTTCTGCATGATGACGTCGTCAGCACCTCCCGCCAGAGCGATGCCGGCGGCTCCCGCGACGTAGTTGCCCGCAAGGTCTTCGGGTGTATTCAAATCGAACACCTCTCCACTCGTCGTGATGGAGGAAATTCCCACGTCCGCGACGCTCAAGCCCTGGATCGAGAAGACGTAATTCGCGTTCCGGTAGTGGAGCGTTCCGTCGCCCCAGACCACACCCACGCCCGCCGCCACCGATGTGCTGGCGATTTCAACGGTCCCCGAGGGCTTTGGCTCGTCTGCGGGGCCCGCAGCATACGCAACGTTCAATGCCCCCAGGGAACCCAGCACCACGAGCCATTTCCAGTTCCGTGATTTCATGTTTCGTTCCTTTCGCTTGAGCAGGTGAGTCCACCAGTACGTGCAACCTAACCGCATCAAGTTACGGAACAGTGCCGATGCGGCGCGCCAAAGTTACGGATGTCACCGCGGCGACTCGCCGCGGGACTTGCGCAGCGGGGTTTGTTGTGCTGGCGGCCTCAGGCCGCGCGGTGCAGGACGCGAGCGAGCGTCGTGGCGATGTCGCGCGACTGAAGCGGCTTGGTGAGCAGCTCGCTGACGCCGGCGGCGAGCGCATCCTGTGTCAGGATCGGGCCGCTGTAGCCGCTCACGAGCACAATCGGCAGGTCGGGTCGATGGCGGCGCAACGCACGCGCAAGTCCCGTTCCGGTGAGTCCGGGCATGACCTCGTCGGTGAGGACGACGTCGAACCGCCCGGGCGCCGCCTCGAATGCGGCGAGCGCGGTATGGCTGTCTTCGAACGATACGGCCTCGTATCCCAGCCGCGAGAGCACCTCGGCCGTCACCGCGAGCAACGGCGCCTCGTCGTCGACCAGCAGCACACGCTCGCCCCCGCCTCGTGGCAGTGGGGGTGCCGCGGCCCCTGCAACCGCCAGCGCGACGTCCGCATGCGCCAAATAGATCGTGAACGTGCTGCCCTGTCTCGGTGCGCTCTTCACGTCGATCGCGCCTCCCGAGTCGGTGATGATCGCGTAGACCAGGGACAGGCCCAGACCGGTGCCCTGGCCGATTTCCTTCGTCGTGAAGAACGGCTCAAACACGCGCGACAGCGTTGCCCGGTCCATGCCGGATCCACTGTCCTGGACTATCAGCTGCACGTAACAACCGGGTTGAACCGTTCCATGCGAGAGCACACGCTCGGTGGACACCTGGGCCGTCTGGAGCATCACGCGCAACGTGCCGCCTGCGCTCATGGCATGGATCGCGTTGCTGCAAAGATTCATCACGACCTGGTGCAACTGGGTGGCATCGCCGATCACGACCTGGGGCGACTGCTGCGCACCGGTTTCCAGACGAATGTTGGCGGGCAGGGATCCCCGGATCAGCTCGATCGTCTCGGCCACGACGTTTGCGACGTCGACCGGCTCGCGCTTGCCGCGCTGGCTGCGGCTGTAAGCGAGGATCTGTTCCACCAACTCGCGGCCACGAGAGGCGGCGGTCAGTACGTTCTGTGCATAGCGCTTCAGCGGTGAATCCGCGGGGGTTTCCTCGAACAGCATTTCGCCGTAGGCGACCACACCGGCGAGGACATTGTTGAAATCGTGCGCGACTCCTCCGGCCAGGCGGCCGACCGCTTCCATCTTCTCCGCCTGGCGCAAGCGCTGCTCGAGGCGCTCACGCTCGGCCTGCGCTCGCTTGCGTTCGGTGATATCGCGGACATTTATCACCACGGCTTGAACACTCGGCTCGTGCAGCAGGTTCCTGAGGGTCGACTCGATCCATCGCCACGAGCCGTCCTTGTGCCGCGCCATCAGCTCGCTGGTCGATTCGTGGTCCGGGTCCCGCAGCAGGGACGTCCACGTGTCCAACGAATACTGCCGGTAGTCGGGGTGGATCACGTGGTCGGCGAACCATTCGTGGGTACGTCCTGCGATCTCTTCTGGCGTGTAACCGAGCACCCGTTCGATCGATGGGCTGGCGTAGACGATGCCCTTGTCGGGAAGCGTCAACACGATTCCCTCGGCGCTCTTCTCGACCATGGCCCGAAAGCGGTTCTTGCTTCGCTGCAGCACCTCCGCCGCCTGCCTGCGTTCCGTCACATCCATGATCGTGCCAACATACTCAACCAGCTCACCGGAAGCCGAAAACACAGGATGCGCCACGTGGTGGCAGTGTTTCACCGACCCGTCCGGAAGAACGATTCGATAATCGAGCTCGTAGGCGGTTTTCTCGGTTGGGGCCTTGTTTTTCTTTGCCTCGAACAACGGCCGATCCTCAGGGTGGATACGATCGATCAGTGCAAAGTTGTCCGGGATCTCGATCAACATCTGGTGCGAGGCGTCGTCCTGATCGGGACAAGGTCCCGATGCGCCATCCTGATCGGAGCACAGGCCGAACATCCGCAGCAGTTCCGGTGAAACAAAAGTGATCTTCGAAGACATGTCGCGCACGAAACAGCCCATACGACCGAGCCTTTGAGCCTCCTGCAGATAGGCTTCGCTTCGCCGCAGCCTTTCCTCCGCCTGTCGCCGATCGTGGATATCGATATCATTTCCGGCCCAACCCAGGACGCGTCCTGACGGGTCGCGCAACGGAAAGGCCCGGCTCAGGAACCAGCGGTATTGCCCGTCGAATCTCCTGATGCGTATTTCTGCCTCGAAGGGCTTCGCCTCGGGCAAGGCCGCTTGCCATCTGGCCACGGTCGGCTCGATGTCGTCGGGATGCGCTGCCTGCATCCAACCACACCCCACCGCTTGCTCCAATGTCAGCCCGGTGTAGTCCAGCCATCGTTGGCTGACGAAGTCGCACCGGCCGTCGGGCCCGGCGGTCCAGATCGTTACCGGGACCGTGTCGAGAATCAGTTGAAGTCTGTCTCGCGAAGCTTCGGCCTTGCCTGCTGCTTTCGAGAACTGCATAGTTGTCATCGTCACCCACTCCGCGCCGAGGATCCGGTTCCGACGGTGTGCAGCCCCGCCCTATGGGGAGTGCGATCCGAGCAGGTCGGCCACCGCCCGGAGCAGATCGCCGCGCTTAAACGGTTTGGCCAATGCCCTCGCTGCCCCAAGGGCGATCGGGGCAGTCGCGTCCATCGCGTGTCCGGAGTTGAACAGGCACGAGATCGCAATGACCGGAATCCCAGGATACCCCCGCTTCAACTCGGCGATTACCATCGTGCCGCTCATCCCGGGCATATGGATGTCCGTCACGACAAGTGCCGGTGCGGCGGTCTTTACGGCCGCAAGTCCGGCGCATCCGTCTTTTGCCGTCCGCACGTCGTAACCCGCCGCTTGCAACCAATGCGCCAACGCTTCGCGCAGGATCGCGTCGTCTTCGATGATCAGGATGTCGGTGCTCGTGGTCATGTTCAGTTCGTTGGCCGGCACCACAGCGCCTCGCCTCGCGCGCGGGCACCCTGGCGCTTCGCGCCGCTGCCCGATAAGTCGATTTGACCCGGCGCTGATTGCGGGTAGGTTACGCTGGGGCCATCCGATAAGTCACACTTGTGACCGATGCGAGACGACTTGGCTAGAGTTGTCCCGCGATGACTACTGAAGCCGTCATGAGTATCCAAGCTCACGCGCCGGCGACCGCGCGGGCCCATGTCCTCGCCGTCGACGACGACGCCGTCATTCGGGAGGCGATCACCGATTATCTCGGCCAGTACGAGTTCCGCGTCACGGCCGTGGCCGACGGGGACGCGATGCAGGCGGTGCTCGCCAGCGACGTGGTCGATCTTATCGTGCTGGACCTCACGCTGCGGGCCGAGGACGGAATAGCCCTGGTGCGCCGGCTGCGAGACCAATCGGCGATCCCGGTCGTCATGCTCACGGGCCGTCGCGAAGAAGCCGATCGGGTGATGGGGCTCGAGTTGGGAGCCGACGACTATCTGACCAAACCGTTCAGCCCGCGAGAACTGCTCGCACGGATCCGCGCTGTGCTGCGCCGCCGTCGGCATGAGGTACATCAGGGCCGGCCCGAGGGTATTCGTGCCTACCGGTTCGATGGTTGGGAGCTGAACCTGAACACCCGGCGCCTGAGGAACCGCAACGGCGAGGCCGTGCCGCTCAGCAATGGCGAGTTCAGTCTGCTGGTCGTGTTGCTGGGGGCGCCCAATCGCATCCTTTCGCGTGACCAGCTGCTCGACATGTCACGGCTGCACAGCGACGACGTGTACAACCGGTCGGTCAACACGCAAGTCATGCGGCTGCGGCGCAAGCTCGAGACCGACCCGGCGAAGCCGCGCTACATCTGTACCGAGCGCGGCGCCGGATACCTGTTCGGCGTCCCGGTCGAAACGATCTACTGACCGCTCTTCCTGACCACCGAGTCGCCGACGTCCTTGACCTTCGGCGGGATTGCATCGATCGGCGCACTCAGTCGCACGCACTGGCGGCAGCGGCATGAACCAGAAACGGCAAGCGCAGCAGCCCTTCTACGGCAAACTGTTCGTGTGCCAGAGCCTCGGGGCCGAAGCAACTCGACGCTGCGGCACCCGACACGGACTGACGAAAGCTGTCCCACAGTTCAGGATCTGGAAGGTTCGCGCCGACCGTCACTGAAGCGGTTGCCTGATCGACCGCGATGTCGCTGAACTCCGCACTACCCGCTTCCAGGTCCGGCGTCTCCTCTTCGAGGTATCGCAAACCCTTTCCTCCGCCCTGACCGAAATCGACGTAGGTCGGATCGATCGGCTGGACGGCCGCTACCAGCGCTTCGCCGTTGGCCTTGGCGTCCGCAGCTGACCGCGCCTGCGCCCGAGCCGCGTCGGATGCCGCCAGTGTTAGCGCCAGCACCGCGCCGGCTGCTACGGCCAGCCATGCCGGCGCACGGTTTGCAGCTTTCAGTCGATTCTTCATGGTGTGGTTCTCCCGCGTTGAGGCGCATCGTCCCAGGCCCCGGCTTCTGCCAGGTCACAGGACGCCACCCACGCGTTGCATCTGCAATCTGCCCGGCGGGTTTCAGCCGAAACCTTGCCCTGGCAAAGCGTGACCGTTTGAACATCGGCGCGCGCCATCGTTGGGTCGGCGGGTGAGCGAAGGGAAAACCATGGAAACGATCGAAATTGGGGCCTCCGGGATTACGGCGTCGCGCATCGCGCTGGACACCTTTGCGATGGGCGGCTGGAACTGGGGCGGACACACCACCGACCTGATCCGCTCGATGAGCACGATCCGATCGGCCGTCGAAAGCGGAATTACTCTGATCGACACGGCGCCGGTCTACGGGTTCGGGCTCGCGGAGAGAATCGTCGGCACGGTGCTGTCGGGCGGGCTGCGCAATCGCGCGATCATTGCGACCAAAACCGGGCTGCAGTGGCGAGACGGCAAGGCGCGCAGGAACGCCTCCCCGGAACACATCCGTAGGGAGGTCGAGGAGTCGCTGCGACGCCTGCGCACCGACCACATTGACCTTTACCAGGTGCATTGGCCCGATCCGCTCGTCCCGATTCACGATACCGCCCTGACACTCGGGCGCCTGCTGAAGGACGGCAAAATTCGCGCAATCGGTGTATCCAATTACTCGCCGGCGCAGATGGATGAGTTCCGGCAAGCCGCTCCCATCCACTTCGTGCGATCGCCCTATAACCTGTTCGAACGCGGTGTCGAAAACGCCGTGCTGCCTTACGCCAGGGAACACAACATTACCGTGCTGTCTTACGGCGCCCTTTGTCGCGGGCTCCTGAGCGGGATGATGACCTCGGCGACGCAGTTCAAAGATGACGACGTGCGGCGCAGCGATCCCAAGTTCCACGAACCCAGGTTCTCCCAATACCTTTCAGCAGTGGCGTCGCTCAATCGATACGCGCGTGCCTGCTATGGCATGCAGGTGGTCTCCCTCGCCGTCCGATGGGTGCTTGACCAGGGAAACACGATCGCTCTGTGGGGCGCGCGCCGCCCCGAACAGCTCGATCCCGCAAAGGCAGCAATGGGGTGGAAGCTCGACGATATGGCAATGCGGTACCTTGACAAGGTCATCCAGCATACGGTGAAGGACGCCATCGGGCTCGAATTGATGGCTCCGGCTTCGAGGAGCGAACCGGCGCTGGTGGCTTGAACGATTCAATGTCGCGTCTGTGACTCGTAGTCCGCGCCCCGGAATCGATTCGTAATACGGCGGACGGAAGCTGTGACCGGGGTGGATATTGGGCGCGGCAATCGCCGGGCAATCCTGAAATGAGGCTGATACGTTCGGTTTGCCTGAGTGCCGTCGTGGTTGCGGCCGGTTGCGCCGCGATCCATCGAGAGCAGGCACCCGAGTTGGCGCTCAACACGACGACGCCTGTGGGATTCCAGACGGTGGTGCGCTACGTCAACGGCTACTCGACTGAGGATCCGCGTGCGATTGGAGTTCACTTCCTGGAGGCTCTTCGGCGTCGCCGGGGCGCATCGATGGATGGAACGCTGAACATCCTGGCGCTCTCGGGTGGCGGCGCGGGGGGCGCGTTTGGCGCGGGCGCACTCGTCGGTCTGAGTGAGCGCGGCGAGCGTCCCCAGTTCGACATTGTTACCGGTGTCAGTGCCGGGGCCCTGATCGCACCCTTTGCTTTTCTCGGACCCGCGTGGGATGCGCAGCTCACCGATGCGTTTCTGGGCCCTCGCGCTGAGCACCTGTTGGATTCTCGCGGCGTGCGCGTGTTGTTCCAGCCCGGAGTCTATGGAAGCGGGCCGCTGGTCGAGCTGGTGGATCACTTCGTCAGCGACGAGTTGATTCAGGCGGTGGCGCAGCAGGCGGCGCTGGGCCGCTTGCTGCTGGTTGCGACGACCGATCTGGACAAGGAGGAAACCGTCATCTGGGATATGGGCCGGATCGCGGCCCATGGCGGCGAGGCGGCACGCACCCTGTTCCGCAACGTGTTGGTGGCTTCCGCCAGCATTCCGGGAGTTTTCGAGCCCATCGTCATTCCGGTCGAGAAGGCCGGCGTGCGCTATGACGAGATGCATGTCGATGGCGATGTCACGGTGCCATTCTTCGTTGCGCCCGCATTGGCCTATATCCGGCCAGTTGATGCGAACGGGCTCAAGGGCGCGAACATTTACGTCCTGGTCAACGGCCAGCTGGGGGGTGTCCCGTACACGACGCCGGTCGACACCGTCTCGATCATCTCGCGAAGCTATTCGGCGACGCTCACTCACCTCGCCAGGACGAACGTCGTGCTGACATCGGAATTTGCGCAGAAGTACGACATGGACTTCAGGTTTTCATCGCTACCGATGGATTACCCATTCCGGGGCCCGCTCGACTTTCAGCAGTCTTCGATGCGAACGCTGTTCAACTACGGGGCCGACTGCGCTCGTGAAGGTCGCTTATGGACGACAGTGGAGCAGGCGATGACTCACAGCCGGGCGGCGATCCCGGTGGGGTTTGGCGGGCAACGGGCTTCCGACCCGCAGATGACCGCTTGCCCGCTGGATGCTTTCCCCGTGCGGTTTCAGAGTACCGCACAGCTGCGTTGACGATTTCAGGACAGAACGGAGGGAGTTAGCACATGAATGCCTCACGCATCAGCATGTTGGTCGCTTTCGCTGCGTTGGTCGCAGCCGGTTGCAGCAGTACCAGCCTGGAGCAGAAGCCCGTTTCCGCAATGGAGCCGAAACCGGCTCCGGCGTCAGCGCCAGCGCCCGCGCCCGTTTCGGTAGCCCTCAAGCGAGTCGAGGCTCCGCCATCGACGCCCATCGACCCGTTGATGGATCCCGACAGTGTCTTGACGCGTCGCAGTATCTACTTCGACTACGACCGTTCCGTGATTAACGACTCCGACATTCCGGTCGTCGAAGCGCATGGCCGCTACCTGGTGGATCATCCTGCCCGCGTTGTGCGAATCGAAGGCAATTGCGATGAGCGCGGCGGCCGCGAGTACAACCTCGCGCTGGGTCAGCGCCGTGCCGATGCGATGCGCGAGCGGCTCCGGCTCCTGGGGGTTTCGCCTGAGCGGGTGGATACCGTCAGCCTGGGCAAGGAAAAGCCCCGGACCCTGGGGCACGATGAAGCGGCCTGGGCACAGAACCGCCGCGACGACATCATTTACAGCAAAGGCGGCTAGGACGCGGCCCGAGGGCCAGCGGTCACGGTGACATCTGTGACGCTGGCGCCGGGTCGTGAAGCCGGTCGGCGATCACACGCGCTTAGTTTTGTCACAGACAAACACAAGAGACTACCGATAGACGTCCGCTGAGCAAGGCGTCGCGGTCGCTGCAATCGACGAGAGCCGCATGTCAAGTACTGCAATCGAGCATGACGCCTGCGTCCGTGCAGCAGCGCAAGCTCCCGTCCAGCCGGGAAACGAGAAGATCGGGCGAGCGGGATTCTGGAGCCTGTTGCTGGGCTGCGCGCTGTTCTTGCTGCTGGTGAACCAGCGACCGGTGGAATCAGTGCTGGTCTGGCGCGCAGTGGCCGACTTCAAGTACAAGGTCGAGCCGGGCCCCAGCCCGACCTTGCGGTTTCCGCAGGCCGGTCCGTACGACCAGCGTCTTGGCTACGTCGAGCTGCCGTCTCTGGTTCAGCGGCTGATGGGGCGCGATTTCGAGGTGACCAGCCAGGCTCGCCAGTCGCCCGCATTGATGAACTTCATCGATGCGGGCGGCTATGCCGTCTATCACGAAAAGTCTCAGGCAGGCCTCGTGCTGAAGGATCGCCGGGGTGAGACGCTCGAAGCAGCACCGTATCCATCGGTGGCTTACCAGCGTTTCGCCCAAATCCCTCCGCTCCTGGTCGACACCCTCCGTTTCATCGAAGACCGTGAGCTTCTCGATCCCAGGGATCCGTATCGCAACCCGGCCATCGAATGGCGCCGCTTCGCGCTGGCCGCTGCCAGGCGAGTGGGTGGGGTCCTCGACCCGAGCCTCAAGCACGGGGGAGCCAGCACCCTGGCGACGCAGATCGAGAAATACCGGCACTCGCCAGCCGGGCGTACCGAAAACGTCGCCGAGAAAGTGCGGCAGATGGCAACCGCCACTGCGCGCGCGTATCTGGATGGTCCCGAGACGATTTCAGCTCAGCAAGACATCGTCATGGCCTACCTGAACTCGACGCCGCTGGGCTCCAGGCCCGGCCACGGCGAAGTCATCGGGTTCGGCGACGGGATGCTCGCATGGTATGGCGTCGATTTCGCCGAGGTTAACCGGCTCGTTTCACTTCGCACTGGCTCCAGAGGCGAAACCAGTCGCCGCGCGCAGGTGTACAAGGAAGCGCTCAGCCTGCTGATCGCCCAGCGCCGGCCGGCCTATTACCTGAACGCCGGGCGAACCGATCTTGAGCGACTCGCAGACGCCTATCTGCATGCGCTGGCGGCGGCGGGTGTCATCGATCCGTCTCTGCGCGACGCGGCGCTGAAGGCCCGCCTCGTGTTCGCGCCCAGGCCATCGGCGCCGCTGGCCGGCTCGTTCGTCGAGCGCAAGGCCGTCGATGCGGTGCGCACCGAACTGATGGTTGCGCTCGGCCTGCCCGAGGTCTACCGCCTCGACCGCATGGATCTGTCGGCCGATGTCAGCGTCGACGCGGCCGCTCAGAGACGGGTGGCGGCCCTGCTCGAGCGGCTGAAGGATCGGCACGAGGTCACGGCACTCGGCCTGGTCGGTGACCAGTTGCTCGGCGATGTGGATCCGGGCAAGGTCGCCTGGAGCGTCGTCCTCTATGAACGCGGCAAGGACCGCAATCTGGTCCGCATCCACGCCGACAGCCTCAACCAACCCTTCGACATCAACTCGGGGGCGAAGCTGATTCTCGGATCCACCGCCAAGTTGAGAACGCTCGCGACCTATCTGGGAATCGTCGACAGCCTGTACCGCGAACTGTCGACGGGTTCGGGCCCGGCGCTGCGGCAGATGGCGGCGACCAGCAATGATCCGATTCGGCGATGGGCAGCCGGCTACCTGGCCGCCATCGCACCGGAGCAGCGCGCGCTGCAGCCGATGCTCGACGCCGCGATGCAGCGCCGGTATTCCGCAAGCCCCGGCGAAGAGTTCTTCACGGGCGGCGGCATCCACGTCTTTCACAACTTCGATCGCTCGGAAGATGACCAGAAGCCGACGGTGGAACAGGCCTTCGAGCATTCGGTCAATCTGGCCTTCGTGCGGCTGCTGCGCGACGTGATCCGCCATTACGAGGCCGACTTCGGTGCGCCCGACGAACTGGCCGGCTCAGCCGACGCTCCCGCGCGCAGGGATCTGTTGCGGCGCTTCGCCGATGAGGAAGGTGGCCTCTATCTGAGTCGCTTCTGCTCTGAATACGATGGCCTGTCGCCGGACGAGGCGCTCGAGCAACTGGCCAGCCGTGTGCGGCCAACGCCGCGCCGGCTGGTCGTGATGTTCCGCACCGTGCGGCCCGATGACTCGGTGGCTCAGATGCGCGGTTTCCTCGCGCAACACCTGCACGAGGTGCCGCCGGAACCGACCGTCGCACAGATGCACGCCCGATATGGTCCGGGCCAGTTCTCGCTGAACGACCGGGGCTACCTCGCGGGTGTCAATCCGCTCGAGCTCTGGCTGGTTGCCTACCTGCAGCACCATTCCGACGCCACGCCGGCGCAGGTCATCGCGGCGAGCTCCGAGGAACGCCAGCAGGCCTACGTCTGGCTGTTCAGGACCGCGAACACCCGCCAGCAGGACGCGCGCGTCCAGCGGCTCGTCGAGGAGGATGCATTCGACCACCTCCTGCAGGACTGGAGGCGGCAGGGCTATCCGTTCGCCCGCCTGGTTCCATCACTGGCCACGGCGATCGGCAGCTCCGGAGATCGGCCCGATGCGCTCGCCACGCTGATGGGGATCATTCTGAATGACGGCGTCAGACAATCGACGACGGACATCGAACGGGTGCTTCTGGCGGCGGGCACGCCGTACCACACCGAAATGACTTATCGGCCCGAGGCGCCGGAGCGGGTCATGTCGTCTCAGGTCGCCGCAACGCTGCGGCGCGCCCTGGCCGGCGTCGTCGCCAGCGGAACGGCGGGCCGAGTGCGCGGCGTCTATGTCGGATCGGATGGGAAGCCGCTTCCGATCGGCGGCAAGACCGGCACCGGCGACAACCGTTTCGAATCGTTCGGGCCTGGACATCAGCTGATCGAGGCTCGCCCAGTCGACCGCACCGCGACGTTCGTGTTCTTCCTGGGCGACCGGCTCTACGGCACCGTGACCGCCTTCGTGTCCGGGCCTCAGGCCGACCGCTACCACTTCACGAGCGCACTGGCTGTCTCGCTGCTCAGGGCGCTGGCGCCGGAGCTGCAGCCGCTGGTGGAAGCTCCGGCCAATGAGTCCGCCACAAAGCCCCGGATCATCGCGCTCAATCGCGATGATTCCCAAATCGGGACCGGACCATGAACGTTCCCCGTCAGCCGGAGCTGGTTCAGGAAGGAGGCGACACGGATCCGTTGACGCTGCATCGGAAAAACGCAGACGCACCTGACCCGGACTATGCGGTCACGGCGCTCGTCCTGCAGGGCGGGGGCGCCCTCGGTTCCTATCAAGCCGGCGTCTATCAAGGCCTGGCCGAAGCACGCATTCACCCGAACTGGGTCGCCGGTATCTCGATCGGAGCCTTGAACGCGGCCGTGATCGCGGGCAATCCGCCCGAGCGGCGAGTCGCGCAATTGCGCGCGTTCTGGGAATTCATATGCCGACAGCCCTGGTGGCCATCGCACCCTCTAGCGTCTCTGCTGGGTTCTTCGCAGCAAGTTCCCGACGCCTGGCGCACCTGGGTCGACTCGGTGGAGTCAGCGCGTGCCGTGCTGGAAGGGCAAAACGGGTTTTTCGTCCCACGCCCATGGCATTCGCTTGGACTGGCGTCCCACGGCCCGCACACGGCGAGCTTCTACGACACCCGCCCGCTGCGCGCCACGCTCGAGCGCTTCGCGGACTTTGACCGAATCAACCGGGCCGACCAGATGCGCGTTTCGGTGGGCGCGGTGAACGTGCGCAACGGAAATTTCGTGTACTTCGACAACACCGAGCGCACGCTGCGCCCGGAGCACTTCATGGCTTCCGGTGCGCTGCCGCCCGGGTTTCCTGCGGTCGAGATCGACGGCGAGTTCTACTGGGACGGCGGGCTGGTTTCCAATACGCCGCTGCACTACGTGCTCACCTCGAAGCCCCGGCGCGATGCGCTGATTTTTCAGATCGACCTGTGGAGCGCAAGCGGAGAGCTGCCCAACGATCTGCTGCAGGTGGCGGTCCGTCAGAAGGACATCCAGTACTCGAGCCGGACCCGTCTGATCACGACCACCATGCAGGAGGAGCAGAACTATCGCCGCCTGCTGCACGAGGCCTTGGCCCGGGTACCGCAGTCCGAGAGAAGCAGCCCCTGGTATCGGCGCGCCGAGCAGATGGCCTGCATCGCGCGGCGCAACGTGATCCACCTGATTTATCGAGGCAAGCCCCACGAAAGCTACGCCAAAGATTACCAGTTTGGAATGCTGACGATGAACGAACACTGGTCGACCGGCCTTTCCGACATGCAGGAAACCCTCCGGCACCGCGACTGGCTGGACAAGCCGGGTGACGACGAGCCGTTCGTGACGCATGACCTGCACCGAAGCCGCCCTGCCCATGATGTCCTTTCTCAAATCTCCGCGACCTGAACCGGCTGTTCTTCGGCCGACCATGATGGCGATGGTTGACGTCGGTGCACGACTGTCGCATTTCTTCGTGACCGGCCTGACGCCGCTTTTCGCTGTGATTTCGGCCGTCTTCTGGAGTTGGATCTGGGGCCCTGCCGGACTGTACGCCGCCACGCCGCTGACCCTGTATCTGACTGTCGCCAGGGCGCGCGGAGCGATTGCCGCGGCCATCGGCGCGCTGCGCGACCGTCGGAAGCAGATTCGCCGCCGTGTGGGCCTGGGATCGTCGAAGGACGATGCGGCTGGAGAGTGCGTGACGTTCCGCCAGGGGTTCGTTCCGTCACATTCGGAAAGGAAAGGCGAGCCCAGCGCGACGGTGCGGTGCCGCGCCGAGGCGCCGTCTTGAGCTCCGCGGTCGATGATGAGTCCGACGGACGGCGGGTCCCTGCGAATCGGCGACCGCGGGTCGCGCGCGAGAAGGGGTCAGCCCGCGATATCCCCGAGCTGGTTTCCGCGCTGTACGGGGAGGCGCCTACTGCGCTGCGCGTCCAGTTGGTCGAACAACTGGTGCGACCCCTCGGGCCGTTGGCTCTCGTCGCCATTGCGACCGGCGCCTTCCGGCATCTCCTGTATCGGCTCAGACGCGATGCAGCGCCCATTTCACCGGATGACGTGGGTCGCATTACATCGGGGCAGGTGCTCGAACTGACGCGTTACGTCCAGCAGTGCAGCCCGGACGCGTTGCTGCAAATCGGTGCGCTGATCGCCGATGGCCCCGTCGGGGCGATGACGATGAGCGGCACGGCACTGCTCATCGCCCTGGGCCTCGAGCAGCATCGTTACTGGTCGTAGGAATTGCCCGGATGACGTGGCCGCTGGCCAGCGGTGAACCGGCCGACGGCTCACCAGGATCGGATCCACCCAGCGCCAGGAAAAGCTGCACCGTGTCCTGGTAACGCTGCGCCTGAGCGCGCAGGTAGCCCAACCGGGCCTGCTGGTAAAGACGCTCGGCGTCGAGCACCTGCAGCACGCCGGTATTGCCGAAGCCGTAGCTCTGTCGGCTCAGATCGAGGCTGGCTTCGGCCGAGTCGAGCGCATTCTTCTGGGCCGCCAGTTGCTCGGCATCGTGATCCAGCGCGGTGAGGACATCAGCGACCTGACCAAACGATCGCAGCACGGTCTGCTGATAGCTGGCGAGCGCAGCCTGCATCGCATCGAGCGCCGCGCGGCGCTGCGCGCGACGACTGCCGCCGTCGAACAACGGCGCGCTCAGTCCTGCAGCCAGACTCCAGGCCGCGCTCGACCTGTCGAACAGGTGCGAGATTTGAAGGGCCTGCGGGCCGACCGAGGCGGTGAGCATGATTTGCGGATACAGCGCTGAGGTGGCGACCCCGACGGCCGCGGTCGCGGCGTGCAGGTGCGACTCCGCGCCCAAAATGTCAGGCCGGCGATGTACCAGTTCTGATGGCACCGTCAGAGGCAGCGACCGCGGCAGCCGCAAGGCCGACAGGTGAAAGTCCGGAGGCGCCCAGTCTGCCGGTGCCTGTCCGGTCAGAATCGATAGAGCGTGGCGCGCGGCGCTGAGCTGCTGGCGCAGCGGCGGCAGCAGGGTCTGGTCCTCGGCCAGCTGGCTCTGCGCACTGAGCACGTCGAGGCGCGAGACCGAGCCGGCGTCGAAAGCGGACTGCACCAGGCTCAGGTTCTGCCGGTCCTGCGCCAGCAGCGATTCGACCGCTTCGATCTGCGCGCTGGTGGAGGCCATCACCAGCGCCTGCCCGACAACGTCACCGGTCAGGTTCAGATAGGCCGCCTGCACCTGAAAGGCCTGGTAGTCTGCAAGCGACTGTTGCTGCTCCACCGCCCGGTGCTCGCCCCCGGTGTAGTCGAGCAGGTAGCTGACACTGGGGCCGAGGGCGAAGTACGTAAAGGGCGGGAAAAACTGGGGGCCCCTGAATTGTGCACCATACTTCTGGCGACCGGTGCCCGCATCCAGGTTGAGCTGCGGGACCAGCGAACCGGCGCTTGCACTGACCGCTTCGCGCGCCTGTGCCAAGGTCGCCTCGGCAGAGGCCAGGTCGCGATTTCCAGACAGCGCCAGCTCGACGGTCGTATCCAGTTCGGCGGATCCAAACAAGCGCCACCAGCCGGCCACCGGGTTCTGGCCCGAAACGAGTGATTGGTCGCTGGCCGACAGATTGTGAAGGTCTTCGTTGGTATAAACGGACGGGGTCCGCGACACCGGGCGCTGGAAATCCGGGCCGACCGTGCAAGCGGCCAGCAACGTCGCCGCGATCGCGACAAATGCGTACTGGAGCGGCGGCTTCACCATGGGCAGGTCACTCGGCCGCGACCTGCGGCGCTCCCGGCTGCGCTCCGGCCTTTCGCACCAGCAGCAGCAGCGGCATGGCCATCACGGTCAGGATGAGCATCAGCTGGAAGTCGTCGAGGTAGGCGATCATCGAGGCTTGATCGCTCAGGCGCGCATTGAGCGCCGCCGCTCCATCGGGCGATGCGAGCTGTGCAGCGAGCTGCGGATTGCGGGCAGCCAGGTTATAGGGCGTGATGTGTCCGACCAGGCTTGAGTGAATCACCTGGGAATTGCTGGCGAACAGCGCTTGCACGACGGAGATGCCGACGCTGCTGCCGATGTTGCGCATCAGGTTGAACATGGCAGCACCCTCGTTGCGCAACTGCGTAGACAGCGTCGCGAACGAGAGCGCCGCCATCGGCACGTAGACAGCGCCCGTTCCCACCCCCTGCACCACGCCCGATATGATCACTGGCCATTGGTCCATCTGCGGCGAGAAGTGCGTCATCTGCCACAACGACAGGCCGGTCAGGGCGAAGCCGGACCCGATGATCAGCCGCGCGTCGAAGCGCCCGATCAACCGGCCGACCACCAGCATGGCCACGAGCGTGCCGAAGCCGCGCGGCGCGGTGGCCAGGCCAGCTTCCAGCACCGGGTAATTCAAGAGGTTCTGCAGCAGCGGCGGCAGCAGCGCCAGCGTGGCGAATAACACAACGCCGATCACGAAGATGAATACGTTGCCGGTGAGGAAGTTGCGATCCCGGAACAACGCCAGAGGAATGAAGGGCTGCCGGCTGGTGGCGGAGTGCACCAGGAACAGGTAGAAGGCGAGCGCGGCGACCGTCGTCTCGATCCAGATCTCGGTGGAGCCAAACCAGTCTTTCAAGGGCCCGCGATCGAGCGTGACCTGCAGGGCACCAACGGCCAGGCTGAGTACGGCGAAACCGAACAGATCGAAGCGGCTGCGGTGCTTGGGCGTTTCCGGAAGGTGGGCGAGGATTCCGAGGCAGGCCAGGATACCGACCGGTACATTGATGTAGAAAACCCAGCGCCAGCTGTAGTTGTCGGTGAGCCAACCGCCGATGACCGGGCCCAGGGCGGGGCCGAGCACCACGCCCAGACCCCAGCCCGCCATGGCCCTGCCATGCAGCTCCGGCGGATTGATGTCGAACAGTACGGCCTGCGACATCGGCACCAGCGCGGCACCGGACAATCCCTGCAGCAGGCGGAACAAAACGATCTGCGGCAGCGTCTGCGCCAGGCCGCACAGCGCCGACGCGGCGGTGAAGCCGATCACCGAGGCCAGGAACACGCGCTTGCGACCGAATTGGCCGGCCAGCCAGCCGGCGAGCGGCGTCATGATCGCTGCGGCGACGATATACGACGTCAGCACCCAGGTCATCTGGTCCTGTGTCGCGGACAGCGCGCCCTGCATGCGCGGCAGCGCAATGTTGGCGATCGTGGTGTCGAGCGACTGCAAGAACGAAGCCAGCATTACGGTGCCGGTGATCATGCCGCGGTTCAGCGCGGGTGTTGCGCCCACCGGTACCGTTGCGCTCATGACCTGGCGTCGCGTGCGCCGAGTATTGACCGGTGGCCCGTATCGACTTCGACCGTGGTGCTCAGGCCGGAGTGCAGCGGCAAGCTCGAATCGACGCCTTCCAGCTCCAGGCGCACCGGCAGGCGCTGCACCACCTTGACCCAATTGCCGGTGGCGTTCTCCGGCGGCAGCGCCGAAAATTGTGAGCCCGTGCCAGGCGCGATGCTGGCCACGTGAGCCCTGAACGTCCTGCCCGGGTAGGTGTCGATCTGCACGGTCGCCGGCTGGCCGGCGCGCATGTGGGTGAGCTGGCTTTCCTTGAAGTTCGCCTCAACCCACACATCACGAACGCAGATCAACGCGAACACCGCAGTGGCGGCGTTGACGTAGTCTCCCACTTGAAGCTGTTCCACCTTGGTGACGACGCCATCCTCGGGCGCCACGATGGTGGCGTAGGACAAGTTGAGCTTGGCCCGATCCAGTTCCGCCCGGGCCTGCTGCACGGACGGGTGCTGGTCGGGATTAAGGCCGGGATCACCGCCCAGCATCGCGAGCACAGCGGCGGCCTGCTGCTGCGTCAAGACAACCTGCTGGCGTGCGGCATCCAGTGCGTGCTGCGCCTGATCGAATTGCGCCTGCGAGGAAATGCTGGTCGCCAGGAGCTGGCGCTGGCGCTGGTACTCGGTTTCCTGGTACTGCCGCGTGCTCTGCGCCGAGCGCAGCGCGGCCAGCTGCTGCTGGTAGGTTGCCTTGTCGGCGATGATCTGCAGGCGGGCAGTGGCCAGCCTTGCCTGCGCGGCTTGCACGGCGATGCGGTATGGCTGATCGTCGAGCCGGAACAACAGGTCGCCGCGGCGCACGACCTGGTTGTCGCGTACCGCAATTGAGATCACCTGGCCCGCCACGTTACTGCTGATCGAAGCCCGGCCCGCCTGTACGTAAGCGTCATCGGTCGACACGTAGCGGCCGCCGCTGAGCCAGAAATACAGCGTGCCGAGCGTCACGGCCGCAACGCCCAGCACCATCAGCGGCAGTCGCAGTCGGTCGCGCAGCCGCCGGAGGTCGGGACCGGGTGACGAGCTGGATGCCACCGCTCTCATTGGGGAGTCGCCCGCGCTCTGCCGCGCGGTCGGACCGCGGCGAGCTTGCGTTTGCCTGGTATCGGGGTCTTGGCCGCCTGCTTCGGGTCCTTGTCGCCGGGGCCGCACGGCTCCGACTCGTCCGTGCCCTCCACCAGGGCCAGCAGGTTGCCGCGGATGTGTTCGAGCAGGCCGATCAGCCGCTGGCGGTCTGCCGAGTCGAGGCCGGTCAGGGACTCTGCGCGAGCGCGGTCGGCGATGGCCCAGATGCGCGTGACCAAGGGCATCGTCGCCCGCGTCAGATGCAGTCGCCGCACGCGGCGATCGTCGGGATCGAATCGGCGCTCGACCCAGCCCTGCTGCTCCATGCGGTCGAGGACGCGCATCAAAGTCATCGGGCTGCTGCCCATGTAATCAGCCAGGTCCACCTGGGAAGTGCCCTGGTTGCGCTCCAGGTAGGACAGCACCCTGCACTCCTCCAGGCTCAGGCCGAGCCCGGCCTCATCGGCCAGACGCTCGAAGTTCTTCAAGGAAAGGCGCGCGACGTCCTTGACTAAAAAACCGAAGTGGCGCGATGGATCCACAGTGCTGGCCCCTTTGAGTTTATAACAAAGGTGATCATATCAGATGATATGACAGGCGCGCCGATTGCGCATCCGATCGCAACTCCTCCAGAGTCACAGCTGTGACCCCTGCGAGCTTTCGCGGTGACATCTGCCACCGTTGCGCCTCACGCTGCAGCAAATCCGCAACCGGACCCGCCTAGTGTGCCGTCGAGCCGGAGACAAGACGTGCGATCTCAAGCCACCACTTACTGAACCTGAGACAAGGGCAGCTGCATCAATGGACGGCACCTTTGACATCAACCGCTTCGACGTGGCCACGCGCAACTGGAGCGGGGCGGAGCCCGATCCGGTGCGCATCGGCTCGGATGCTCACAAGCGGCTTTTTTGCCGCATGCTGCTGGAGACCCACAACCCTTATAAACCAGCGGTGATTGCGTGGCCTCAGCTGACTCAAGAGGCTTTGCAGCGCCTCACATCGCTGCCGATCTGGGACATCGCAGTCCAAACCGAGGGCCGCGCCGCGGTGCGTGTACAGAGCTTTGCGCAACGCGTAAACGATCCGCTGCTGCGGCAGGCGCTCGAGATAAATGCGGGCGAAGAGGCGCGCCACAAGCTGGTGCTGAACAGGCTGGTGGAGTCCTACGGCATCCAGCTCGCGCCCGAGCCCGCATACCTGCCGCCCAGAGACCCCCAGTGGGCCTGGCTGGTGACCGGGTATTCAGAATGCGTCGACACCTTCTTCGCGTTCGGGCTGTTCGAATTGGCGCGCCGCTCGGGATACTTCCCGGCCGAGCTGGTGCAGACCTTTGAGCCGGTGATTCAGGAAGAAGGCCGTCACATCCTGTTTTTTGTCAACTGGGTGGCCTGGTACAGGCGCAACCTCCCGTGGTGGCGTCGCCCGCAGTTCTTCCTGAAGACCTGCGCCGTCTGGCTGTTCCTGATATGGGAACGCATCGGCATCGCAACAGGGGTCGACGCCGGCCGCGAAACGCAGGATGCCAACTTCGCCGTGACCGGCAGCGGTTCCGTCGGTGTCGCACTCACGCCGCGAGAGCTCATCGACCTGTGCCTGTCGGAGAACGAGCGCCGCATGGCGGGCTACGACCGGCGCCTGCTACGGCCCGCGACGGTACCGTGGCTGGCGCGCCACCTGCGGCGCCTGCTGCCGGCGTCCTGACCGGCGCGAATCTATTCCTTGGCCGGCACAAGAACGTCCACGCTCAGTGCGACGTCCAGCCCGGGATCCTGATGCGGAGGAGCGCAACTGGTTTGAGCCTTGAGGTTTCGCGTCGTGAACAGTGGCAGGATCTCGCGCTTGATTTGCTCGGTCAGTTCGCAATCGCCAGGCTCCAGCTTGCCGGGTCCGGTCAGCTTGACCGTCTTCCAACGGGCCTCGACCGTGCCGGCTGCATCAGGCTTTGGAGTGGAGACCTTGATTTGTAATGAAGGAACCGGCTCAGGTCCGCCCGTTGTGGTGCAGCCAGTAGGCGTAACGCTCAGGTCGCGACCGGCTCCAAGCGCTATGAGCGCCTGCTGGACTTTGTCGCGAAGTCCATCGCAGGAATATCGGCTCGTGAAGCCCACGTAGCGGAAGCTCAATTCGTGGCTCTCCCAAACGGCGGCTTGTCGGTCTTCGGCGGCCGCACCCCAAGCGCTACCGAATGAACCCGATGCGAGCAAGACAATCAGCAATCGATGCCAGTAGTCGCGCATATTGAACCTCACTCAGTCGTAACACTCCCCCTCAGCCATCATATACCCCGCGCGCGCCGCGGTGGCTACCGTGGCGACCACTTGACGAAGGGTCGCAACGACCGTTTCACCGAACCCTCGAGTCTGCGGAACGTACCGGCTTAGTCGATCGGCCAGGGCATGGCGCTGGGCATTGTGGTCGCCACCGCGGTATCGCCCTGTGGTTCCCGCGCGGCCGTGTCCACGACGCGCCACCACGGATTCACGTCTTGCGCGTGCGCCGGCTCGACCGGCTCGCCGAGGCGCGGCATCAGCAGTCGGGCGCCCGCTTTCGGACCCATTTCAAACAAGGTCTCCGCGGGCTGGTCCCACGCATGCATCGCAAGGCTGAACGTTCCCCAGTGCACGGGCAGGAATGGGCCGCCGCCGAGCAGCGCCAGTGCCTTGAGCGCGTTTTCCGGCCCGAGGTGGATGTCGCCCCAGGCGGGATGGAACGCCCCCACCTCCAGCATCACGAGGTCGAACGGGCCGAGCCGTTCGCGGATCGTCTGATAGGCCATCGTGAGACCTGTATCGCCGCTGAAGAACACCGCGTGGCGCGGCGAACGGATGACCAGCGAGGACCACAAGGTCGCGTTGTGGTCTTTCAGGCTGCGCCCGGAGAAGTGCTGTGAGGGCGTAGCTGTCACCGTGACCTCGGTATACGGCAGCTCGTACGCCTCCCACCAGTCGAGCTCGACGATGCGCTCCGGCTGCACGCCCCAGGCTTCAAGGTGCGCGCCGACTCCGAGCGAGGTCACGAACGGCACCTCGAGCTTGGCCAGTTCGCGGATGGTTGGATAGTCGAGGTGGTCGTAGTGGTCGTGCGACACGATCACGAGGTCCAGCGGCGGCATCGCGCGGAGGCGAACGGGTACGGGCTGGAAGCGCTTGGGACCGGCCAGCCGCGATGGCGAGGCGCGCGGCCCCCAGACCGGGTCGGTGAGGATGCGAAGGCCATCGATCTCTACCAGTACCGTGGAGTGGCCGAGCCAGGTGGCGCGCAGGCCGCTGGCGGGCGGCTTGGCCCACCCTTCCAGAGGGCTCATCGATGGCAGCGGTCCTCGCGGCACACGCCGCTCGCCGCCGCACAGAAAGTCACCGAGCGTCGGCATCGAGGCGTTTGGATCCCGCAACCCTGGGATGATCGGCTGCAGGTTGCGGAATCGCTCGCCGGCCCAGAACGGCGAAGCCTTGATGCGCTCGAGCCGCGCGCCTTCCGGTTTTCTGCCCAGGGATTTCATGCGCGGGATGTCTTAGCTTTCGACTGGATTTGACGAACGCTACCGACAGTTCTTCTTTCAGGCAAACCGCCCCGGGTTTAACCCCAAACCGTGCAGCGCTGCGTTTACAGCATGGAGTACCCCTAACGTACGGAGGAACAATGCGCCCGAACCTGTTTAGAGCTTCCGCGATCTCCGGTTTGCTGCTGCTGATGCTGTCGGACTGCGCTTGGATAGCCCCGGCTGCCGCGTCATCGGTCGCCGAAAGCACACCGATGCGGCTCGCTGGCATCGAGGTCGTCGACCGTAGCACCGGCGAGCGCCTGCCGATCTACGGGCATCGTGGCGAGCGCTGGGTCGCTGGCGTACCAGGCCACCGCTACTCGATCGGAGTGCACAACCGGGCCGAAGTGCGCTTGCTGGCGGTGATGTCGGTCGACGGCCTGAATGTGCTGAGCGGCGAAACCGCCGGCTGGGACCAGCGCGGCTACGTGTTCGCCCCGGGCGAGCGCTACGAGGTCGCCGGCTGGCGCAAGAGCCAGGACAGGATCGCCGCCTTCGAATTCGCATCGCTGCCCGATTCATACGCCGCGCGGACCGGACGTCCGGAAAACATCGGCGTGATCGGCGTCGCCTTGTTTCGCGAGGCCGTCCATCCGGCTGTCAGTGCCCTGCCCTCGACGCCGGCGCCGCAAGGCGCCGCCGCGGACCGCCGCGACCGGGCCGAAGATTCGCTGCCAGCGCCGCGCTCGCCCGCCGATGCCAGTATCGGCATTGCCAAGCGCGCCGATGAGGCCTCGCGCCTGGGAACGGCGCACGGCCGAAGCGAGAACTCATGGGTCTCCTTCACGGCCTTCGAGCGGGCCCAGGCCAGCCCGGACGAGGTCATCACGATCCGCTATGACCGCCGCGAGAACCTGGTCGCGATGGGCGTGATCGCGCCGGCCACGACGGCACCGAACCCGTTTCCATCCCCGACGCTTGGCTTCGTACCCGATCCCCCGGCGCGCTGAGGCGGGCCGGCAGCGTGAAGCGCAAGGTGTGCCGGGTGCGGCTGGCGCGATAATCGCTGGCATGAAGCGCACGTCGGAAGTGCCGACCGGGACCGCGGATTCGGACGCTGAGGCACAGCCCCAAGCGGACCGCAATGCGCAGCGGGGGCTTCGCGCGGCCTGCGGGCCCGGCGACTCCGACGAGGACATGATGCTGGCTTACGCGGCGGGTGACACGGTCGCATTCGAGCGGCTTTACGACCGGCACGAGGCGCCGGTCTACCGTTTCCTGCTGCGCTCGGTCGCGCTTGCATCGGTGGCCGATGACCTGGCGCAGGAAGTATGGCTGACGGTGGTGCGCAACTGCGCCCGCTACCGGCCGCAGGCCGCGTTTCGCACCTGGCTGTACCGCATCGCGCGCACGCGCCTGATCGACCACTGGCGGGCTCGCGACCCTGCAATCGTGCTGAGCCTGGATGCGCCCGCAGCCAACGATCCCGATCAATGCGGGCCAACGCTGGGCGAGACCGTCGCAGGCGACGAGTCTGAGCAGCCGGTGCAGCGGGTGATGGCGCGGGCCCAGGCGCTGGCGTTGCTGGCGGCCGTGCAGACGTTGCCGGCGCCGCAGCGCGAAGTGCTGCTGCTTCACATGGAGGGCGAACTGACGCTGGCCCAGATTGCCGAGGTCACCGGCTCCGGGTTCGAGACCGCCAAGAGCCGCTTGCGGTATGCGCTGGACAAACTGCGCGCGGTCAGGCAGGAGTGGACGTGAGCGACGCCGACGACGCAGGCTTGCTCAGACAGTTGCGTGACGCCGAGGCGACGCTCGGTGAGCGTCCCACGGCGCGCGTGCGCCGGGCGGTTCTGCGCGCCGCGGCGCAGGCGGTCGCGCCTGGTCTGAACGCGCCGCCGCGTGCGGCCCCGACCAGGCCGGGACGGAGTTTGTGGCCGCGCAACTGGGGCTGGTCGATTCCGGTGGCCGCCTCGGTTCTGGTTGGCGCGATCGCGGTGGGTGTCGTCAGCGAGGTGCAGCGCACGGCCGCGCCCACGTCTGCCACGGCCGTGGCTTCGGCCGCTCCAGCGGAAAAGAAAACTCCGGCGCCGGAGGCTATTGCTTCACCGCGACGCGAGGCCGGCGCAATGGCACCTGCCCCAGGCTTTGCTGCGAAGCGCGACGCCGACACTGCCTCGCCAGCCGCGAAGTCCGTGGCGCCGCTGGCGGCGCGGAGGGCCGCGCCGGTCCTTCCAGGGGCAAACCGGGAACCGTCCGAAGCTTACGCGGCACCTGCGCAGCGGACGCGGACTCAGGCACAAGACGCTTTGGTGGAGCTGGACACACGCCCGGGTCCCGCCGCGCCAACGGACGCACAGGTCCAGGCGCCGGCGCCGACCGGGGCCAAGCTGCCGATGCAGCCGCAGACGCCACAGCGTTGGGTCGAGCGAATCGTTGCTCTGCGTCGCGCTGGACAACAGGACGAGGCCGATCGCGAACTGGCTCTGCTGCGCAAGCGCTTTCCGCAGTTCGTGGTGCCAGCCGAAGCGCTGCGTCCAGAACGCTAGCGAGCCTGCTCCCTGTCCATCGCGAACAACCGAGCGGCATCCCACGTTCGACAGCCGCGCGGCCTTCGTGGCCATCTGCAATGCATGCGCGGGAGCCGGGTCATGTCCGAGTCATCGTGCGAACGTAGCTTGAGCGCCTTTTGGGCAGCCGACCAACCGGCCAGGTCGATGCGTCGTTCGCGATATGTCGCTCATTCGATGGGTTTGCGCAAGCGCTATGGTCGCTATCCTGATCGCCCCGGGCCGGGCGCAACAGCCTGCGGCGCCGGCGGGGTCGCGGCTGGACGTGGTCGAAGTGACTTCGACGCGGCTGGATGAGCCGGTGCAGGAGTCGCCCGATTCGATCACGGTCGTCTCCGGCGACGATCTGCGCGCGCGCGGTGCCACAGACCTTCGCTCTGCTCTCGCGCTGGTCGGAGGCATCAGCGTCTATCCCGGCGGAGATCTGGGGCCAGCGGCCGCGACGCCTTCGATTCTGGGTCGCAGCGAAGCCGATGATTTCCTGCTGCTGGTCGATGGTGTTCCGGTCGGTGGCGCCTTCATCCCCGCGTTTGCCACGCTGGACCTGCATGACGTCGAACGGATCGAAGTGCTGCGCGCCAGTGCCCCGATCTTCTATGGCACGACCGCGTTTGCCGGGACGATCCACGTGATCCATTACGCGGCCGGCCAGGCCGATCGCGCCGTGCGTGCGTCGGTGGGAAGCTACGGGTCGGCCTCGGCCGATGGCGCAACGGTCCTGGGCCAGGGTCGGATTCTGCAGTCGCTGAGCGCGGATGCCGGTCGCACCCGGGTCGCGGGCGACGGCGTCGGCAGCGATCGGTTGCATGCGCTGTACCGCCTCGCGGCCGACACCGGTCTGGGGCGGGCGCACTTCGACGCGGACGCGACCGCCCAGTGGCAAAAGCCGCAAAGCCCGGTGCCGATCGACTCAAACGGCCTGCCCACCTCGAAGTTGCCGCGCGATTTCAATCAGAACCCATCAGACGCACGAATCGATTCCGATGTTGCCCGCCTCGTTTTCGGCCTCGACGGCATCGCGGGCGGGACCCGCTGGGGTTCCACACTGTCATGGACCCGGAACTGGACCCATACGCTCGAGGGTTTCTTCGACAGCTTTCCTGCCAGCGATGGCGTTGGATTCCGACAGGGTCGACAAATCAACGAGCTGTTCGCCGACGTTCGCGGGACGCGGACGCTATGGCCGACGTTGGACGCGACGGTCGGGCTGAACGAATTGCTGGGGCGGGCTGAGCAGGACAGCACGACCTTCGACTACGCGATTCCCATCAACGGCGGCGCGGCGCCGGCGGCAGGCTCGCTGCCCGGAACCGGCGGCGCAGCGCTGCTGGCGCATCGCAGCCTGTTCGGCCTTTACCTGCAAACGCGCTGGAAACCCGTTGCCGAATTCAGCCTACTGGCCGGGCTCCGATACAACTTCACGCGCCAGCACCTGCAGGCCTCCGAGGGCACCACCACAGCGGATCAGTCCGATCACACCGAGCGTCCTTCCGGTTCGTTCGGGGCAAGCTGGCGGCTTTGGAGCGATACGAGCGGTGACCTGGATGATGTGTTGATCCACGCGGGCTTCAGCAACACCTTTCAGCAGGCGCAGATTGACTTCGGGCCGACCGCGGGGTTCGCGCCGCTTTTGAAACCCGAGACTGAGCGAGGCTTCACCGCCGGGATCAAGGCAGACGGTTTGGATGGACGCTTCGATGTGGACCTTGCTCTGTTCTTCACGGACTTCGACAACCAGCCCCTCAACGGCTCGCTCAACGGTCTGCCCGCGCTGGTGGCTGCCGGGCGCACCCGCTATCGCGGATTGGAGCTGGAATCGTCACTCGCATTGGCACCGGGGCTCCGGTTGGCCGCCACCCTAAGCCTGGATGATGCCCGCTACCGGGACTTCAACGATGCCAGCCAGGGCCAGCTGGCCGGCAACCGCATTGCGTTCACACCGCGCTGGCGCAGTGCGCTCGGGCTCACCTACGCGCCAGCACGTGGCCTTCAGATGGCCGCCAACGTCAATGGCGAGGGTTCGCGCTTCCTGGACAATGCCAACCTCCACCCGGTACGCGCGTATGCCGTTTTCGACGCATTGGTCGGGTACCGATGGAGCCACTTGCAGCTTGTCATCAAGGGCACCAACCTGACGGACCGGCGCGAGCCCATTTTGCCGAGCGAGCTTGGCGACGGCCAGGTGTACTTTCTGCTACGGCGACACATCGACCTTTCCATAGCCTGGTCGCGCTAGAAGCGGGCGTGACGATCGATTGGGGAAGCGCAGGTGCAGCTCACGCGTGGATGGCCGATCGGACGGTGGGCACCAGCCGCATCGATTCGGGCGGTTTTGCCAGCCATTGCGACAGCGCCCAATCCCGGATCCATGGGCCGCCGTCGCGCAAGGCCGTCGACGCGCTCGCGTCGGAGAACAAAGCGAAGCCAACCAGGACGTTTTCCCCCTCCCGTACCGGCAGCCGGGTAAACGTGTTCGGGCTCGGCTCCGTGACGTACCAGCCCAGCACGGTCGCTCCGCCGGCGGCCGCCGCGCGCGCCATGCGGTCGCGGCAGAGCGACCGCAGATCGGCCGCTGCGGGCTGGTTCAAATGCAGGATGGTCGCCTGGATCAGTCCCGCCGGAATGTCCTGTGCGCCCGGAGCCGCCCGCAGGCCCTGCGCCCAGTCGATGCCCGCACCCGGCCACGCCGGCCGCAGCAGCAGCACGTTGTCAGAGTCGACCATTGTGCCGTTGGCCACATCGCGGTGCGCAGCCCACGCGGGCCCGCCGTAGAAGGCCTCCAGCGCGCGGTGCCGCGCCGCCATGTCGCCGAATCCGCGCAGCCAGACAAAGCGATCAGGGTCGTCCAGATCGCGGAATTGCCCCATGACACGCATTCCCGCGGCTTCCTGCGTTTCGATGAATTCCCGGTCGAACAGTTCGATCAGCACGTCGCGCTGGCGCGGGTGCAGCAGGTACTGGCGCAGCTCCACCACGTTGCAGGCACGCGCCGCGGGCGCGTTCGATGCGTGTGGATCGCTGGTTTGCAACGCCGGGCTCCGGATTTGCTGGGCAAGCGTCGACAGTGTGCCGCACAATACCTGTCATCCGGCGGCAGCTTTTCTATGGGCTGGCGCGAAGAACTCCTGAGCTCGCGATGCGTCGCGATCACAGCATCTGAAGCGCAAGGGCAATCCCCTGCCCTCCGCCGATGCACAGCGTCACGATGCCGCGCTTCAAACCATCGCGCTTCATCGAGTGCAGCAGCCGCGTGGTCAGCACCGCTCCGGTCGCACCGATGGCGTGGCCGTGAGCGATCGCCCCGCCCTCGACGTTCACCACGTCCTCTGCGAGCTCCAACTCGCGCAGGCAGGCCAGCGCGATCGCGGCGAAGGCTTCGTTGATTTCGATCCGCTCCACATCGGACACTTTCCAGCCCGCGCGCTGCAGCGCCAGGCGCACCGCCGGCACCGGGCCGATGCCGAACATGCCCGGCTCGACCGCAACGACACCGTGTGCCACCAGCCGCGCCAGCGGTTCGAGGCCAAGCCGGTGCGCAAACGCCCGCTCGGCCACGATCATCGCCGAGGCGCCGCTGTTCAAGCCGGGCGCGTTGCCGGCGGTGATGGTGCCGTCCTTGCGAAAGGCGGGCCTCAACTTGGCCAGCGTTTCGGTCGTCGTGTCGGGTCGGTTGGCTTCGTCCTTGTCGAAGGTGACCGGTCCCTTACGGCTCGGCAGCTCGACCGCGACGATCTCGTCCTTGAACTTGCCGGCCGCCTGCGCGGCACTGAAGCGCTGCTGAGAGCGCGCCGCCCATCGATCCTGCTCCTCGCGGCCGACGCGGTAGCGGGCCGCCAGATCTTCCGTGTGCCAGCCGGAGTGCTCACCGCTGAAAGCGTCGTTCAGACCGTCGTGCAGCATGCTGTCCAGGATCCGGGCATCGCCCATGCGGGTGCCCCAGCGGCCGCCGGGAAGCAGATACGGCGCCTGATCCATGTTCTCCATGCCACCGGCGATCGCGCACGACGTGTAGCCCGCGAGAATCTCCATAGCGGCGCTGGCGATCGCCTGCGCCCCCGAACCGCAGACCCGGTTGACGGTAAGCGCCGGAACACGCACCGGCAGCCCAGCGCCGATAGCGGCCTGGCGTGCCGGGTTCATTTTGGTGCCGGCTTGGATCACGTTGCCCATCACGACGGTCTCGATCTGATCGGCGGCGAGGCGGGAACGTTGCAATGTCCCGCGGATCGCGGCTGCGCCCAGGTCCGGAGCGGGCGTGTCTTTCAGCGACCCGCCAAAGGTGCCGATGGCGGTGCGAACCGGATTGCAAATGACGATCTCGCGTTCGGGCATGGCAATCTCCAAAAAAGGCAGGTCAGACCCTGGCAGTACTCCCTGCGGACCAGGTGCATTCCCGCATCATATGAGCGTAGCTACACCTATGTCAAACCGGACGCGAGGCCGGGACAGCGGGCCACGCTTCTAGTAGATTGCAGACGCGAGGGCCAAGCTGATGCATCCCATACGACCGGTCGGCCTTACGCTGGAGCAGGTTCACGAAGCGCACCAGCGGATCAAGGACAAGATCAGCCGCACGCCGGTGATGACGAGCCATACGCTCGACTCCGACGCGGGCGCGCAACTGTTCTTCAAGTGCGAGAATTTCCAGAAAATCGGAGCCTTCAAAGCCCGAGGCGCCACCAACGCGGTGTTCTGCCTTTCCGAGGCGCAGGCCCGCAAAGGGGTGGCAACCCACTCTTCCGGCAACCACGGCGCTGCGCTGGCCCGCGCGGCACGGCTGCGGGCAATCCCGGCCTACGTCGTGATGCCGAACAATGCTTCCAGGGTGAAGCGTGAATCGGTCGAGCGTTACGGCGGCAATGTCGTTTTATGCGAGCCCACGCTGGAAGCGCGCGAGAACACGCTGGAGCGCGTGATCGCCGATACGGGCGCTTCCATGGTTCACCCGTACAACGACCTTCGGGTCATGGCGGGACAAGGCACGACCGCGGTCGAGTTGATCGAGTCTGTGGCGGATCTGGACGCCATTTTCTGCCCGGTCGGAGGAGGCGGCCTGCTGAGCGGGGTTGCCGTCGCCGCCAAGAACATCAGCCCGTCGATTCGCATCATCGGGGTCGAGCCGGCTGCCGCGGACGATGCGGCCAGATCGTTCAAGACCGGCCGCATCGTCCCGAGCGTCAATCCGCGCACCATCGCAGACGGCCTGCGTACGTCGCTGGGAGACAAGCCCTTTGCCGAAATCCAGCGGTACGTCGATGACATCGTGACCGTCTCCGAGGAGTCGATCGTCGGCGCGATGCGGCGAATCTGGGAAGTCATGAAGATCCTGGTCGAGCCCTCCAGCGCAGTGGCCTACGCTGCAGTGGTGGACGCGAAGGTCGACGTCGGCCGCAAGAAGGTCGGGCTGATACTCACCGGCGGCAACGTCGATCTGGACACCCTGCCCTGGGTCAAGGCTTGACAGCCCCCTCGCGGGCGATGCGCGACACCAGAGAACGCAGGAGTATCCTGAATGTGTAACGCGATGAGGCCCACCCGTCACGGTGGGACTGTCTGCAACGTTGAAGTGAGGATGACATGCCCAAGAATGGCGGAGATGGCGTCTACAAGATCGTCGAGGTGGTCGGTACCAGCAACAAGTCATGGGAGGACGCGGCCAGCGGCGCCGTGGCCACCGCAGCGAAAACGTTGCGCGATTTGCGCATTGCCGAGGTCACCAAGCTCGATCTGAAAGTCGAGGACGGCAAGGTCGTCGCGTACCGCGCGCGTCTTTCGCTTTCGTTCAAGTACCAGAGCTGACACCGCCGCTTGGGCTTGGGTATGAGTGAAAGGACGGCCTGGGCCGCCCTTCACTCGTGTCAATCGCCTTGCGGTGGCGCCCGGTCTTTTGGCGCGGGCGTGCTGTCGGGCGGAAGCGGGACGAATTCTGCGTCGTCATGCACGGGCAGTTTCATCCGTCCCGCCCGCCAGTCTGCCTTGGCCTGCTCGATTCGAGCTCGCGATGAAGAAACGAAGTTCCACTCGATGAAACGCTCGCCGATCGGCTCGCCGCCGAGCAGCATGACGGTGGCGGGCGCCACGGCCGTTAAAACGACCGGCTGTCCCGGTCCGAAGACCAGCATGTGTCCGGCCTCGAACGTGCTGCCGTCCACCTGCACCGCACCGGCAGCGACATAGGCCGCGCGCTCCGGATATTGCGCGTCCAGTTGCGCACGCGCTCCCGCCGCCAGCGCCCAATGAACGTAGAACAGCGGGGAATGGGTCCGGACCGCGGATTTCGCGCCGAACGCTTCGCCTGCGATCAAGCGAGCCCGCAGGCCGCCGGACTCGTACACCGGCAGGTCGCCCGATGCGTAGTGGCTGAATGCCGGCTCGACCTCCTCGTACTCTGTCGGCAATCCTACCCACGCCTGGATGCCATGCATCGGTCCGCCCTCGCGACGCGCGCGCTCGAAGCGCTCGGAGTGCGTGATGCCGCGACCGGCGGTCATCCAATTGACCTCGCCGGGCCGGATCGGCTGTTCCGAGCCGAGGCTGTCTCGATGCATGACCTCGCCGTCGAACAGATACGTGACGGTCGACAGGCCGACGTGCGGGTGCGGCCGCACGTCGACCGAGCGAGGAATACCCGGCGGGAAGCTGATCGGTCCCATGTGATCGAAGAAGACGAACGGGCCCACCATGCGTCGCTTGGCGAAAGGCAGCACGCGGCCGACTTCGAAGCCGCCCAGATCGCGTCGGCGCTGATCGATCACAAGTTCGATCATCGGATCGAAGCTCCGCGCGCCGATGACGATTCGCGCGCTGCCGCGGCCGACGGCAGGTCGTGCACGTCGATATCGAGACGCTGCAAAAACCCCGCGCTGCCGGCCGGCGTCACATTGACCGCCCGGCTGCGACGGTCGCGACGCAGCCAGCCCAGCGCCAGCAGACGTGCCAGAAGCGCCGCGCCGACCGGGCCGGCCAGATGATGCCGTCGCTCGGTCCAATCGAGACACCGCCGCGCCAGCCCGATCCGGGTCGGTTTGAGCGCATCGGTATCGACGCCCAGGTCCGCAAACCAGCGCCTGCCTTCAGCGCTCAGAGCGTAGAGCTTCGAATTCCGATCCACGACCGTCACGTATCCACGATCCTCGAGGCGGGCGGTTACGACTACGCCCAGTTGGCCGGCCAGATGGTCGTAGCAGCAGCGGCCGAACCGCAACAGCCGCCCCTCGGCCGTCAACGGCGCATCGAGCGCACGAACTCGTGGCGCCAGGCAGCTCAGTGCTTCCAGCGCCGTGGCCACCTGAGGCGTCGACAGGCGGTAGTACCGATGCCGGCCCTCACGCTCGACGGTCAGCAGGCCGCCGTCGACGAGTTTCGAAAGATGATTGCTCGCGCACTGGGCGGACACCCGGGCGGCATAGGCCAGGGCCGTGGCCGGTTGCGCCCGTCCGTCGAACAGCACCATCAGGATCCCCGCCCGCACGGGATCGCCGATCAACGCCGCCGGCAGCGCGATATTCGCTTCCATCGTTCGATCTCCATTGCCGACATCAATATAGCGCGCCGGCGTGAGGTACGTTTCACGTTTCAGTGAAACATCGGCCGAACGCTTTCAGCATGATCCGGAGCGTGACTTTGACCGGAGGACCTGCCGTGCTGACGCTGTGCATTCGCTACACGATTGACCCCAGGAGGCTGGCGGATTTCGATTCCTACGCAAAATCGCTGCGGTCCATTGTCGGACGTTGCGGTGGCCGGCTCGTCGATTACTACCTTCCGACCAAGTTTGCTGGAGCCACGGATACCGCTTTCGGATTGATCGACTTTCCGACGCTCGCCGCGTACGAGCAGTACCGAGACCGCTTGGCGGCCGACCCGGACGCCGCCGAGGCAACGCGCAAAGCCGACCAGGCGGGCTGCATTGTGAGAGAGGAGCGGTCGTTTCTGTGTCGCGTCGCCGGCGCGCGCGTGCAAGCAAGCTAGCCCGGGGCTTGAAATCCTCCCGCGCGATACGTCAGGACCAGTGTGTCGCGAAAACCCGGCACCGCGGTCGGCTGGATCGGTGTGGTCTCGTGCACGACCCGAGCATCATCCATCAGGAGCATCGACCAGGGCTCGGTCATCGTGAAACGCACGCCGGATGGTCCATTGGCATCAAACACGCGGGTTTCGCCGCCGCGAATGCCTCGCCGCTCGACCAGTACCAGCGCGACGAAATCGACCCCATCCCGGTGAGCGCCCTCCGGCGTTGGCCGTCCGATGCCCGCTTCGGTATCGATGCGGAACTGGTGCGCTTCTATGAACCAGCGCTCGACATGCTGGATGCTCGCAAACACGGACCCGATCGACGTCACGAGCCGGGTCCAGACGGCTGCATTCACGACCTGCGCTTCGATCGGCTCGAACCACCGTTCCAGTCCACCGTGCAGAGCGTTGTAGGAGGTGGGCTGCCAGTGGGGCCGGCGCGGCGCCGCCGACAGCGCCGCTGAAGACAGATCCTGCACGAAGCAGCCATGCCGGCGCGATCGATACCGTCCGCCGTCGCGCAGGTACGTGTCGCGCGGCAGGCGGGACCAGGTCTCGCGCAGCCCGTTCAGCGGCTCGAGGCGCAGGTCAAACGCCGCCAGCGCATCGGCCGCTGGCAAAAATGCGTAGCCCGCGTGCGACAGGCGCTCGGCGGCCTCGGAAGGGAATATCGCGTTTGACATGGGATGGTTGTAGCACCGGCTGCAGCCGAACGCCACTTGGCAACAAAAGACCGGAGAATTGCTCAATGTCGTTCTTGCACGTCATCGCCTGGATCATGGCCGCCCTCGCTGCGTCATTGGCCCCTGTCCCGGCTTTCGCGGGTGATGCGCCGGCGCAGGCTTTCAGCGACGTGGTCTTCAGCGACTATTCACCGCTGTCGAGCAACGCCGAGCTGGCGCGGCGCCTGTTCAGTCCGTTGGCTGAAGCGCATCTGGCGCAAGCATTGACAGAGTCGGGCAAGAAGCTGACCGAACAGGCCATCGACCTGTCGGCAGAGCAGTTCGGTCTGTACGTACCCTCTCGCAGGCCGCCTCGCGGCTACGCGCTGCTGGTATTCGTGCCGCCGTGGCGCGAGGCGAAACTGCCGCGAGGTTGGGCGCCGGTGCTGGATCAGTATGGGGTCATCTTTGTCAGCGCAGCGCGATCCGGCAACGACGCGAGCGTTCTGGGCCGCCGCGCACCATTGGCGCTGCTGGCCGAGCAGAACGTCGTCGAGCGTTATCCACTGGACCCGGAGCGGATCTACATCGCCGGATTCTCCGGTGGATCACGCGTCGCGATGCGCCTGGCGCTCGGCTACCCGGACACATTTCGCGGGGTGATCCTGAATGCGGGCAGCGATCCGATCGGCGGCGCCGACATCCCGCTGCCGCCCAGGGATCTGTTTTTCAGATTTCAGAGTTCAACGCGCATCGTCTACGTGACGGGAGAGCGTGATTTTTCCCATCTGCGCGAAGACACGGCCAGCATCGCGTCGATGCAGCGGTGGTGCGTACTGGATGTGCAGGATCACGTCACGCTCCTCGCCAGTCATGCGGTGGCCGATCCTGGGGCCCTGTCGCGGGCGCTGGAGGCGCTGCTGGACCCGGCGCGGCCCGATCCTGACCGGCTGACGGCTTGCAGATCGGCCATCCAGAAGGATCTGGCCGCGACGATTCAGCAGGTCGAATCGCTGATTGCGAACGGCAAGCGCGATGCCGCGCAGGCGCTGCTCAGTCAGATCGACAGGAACTTTGGCGGCCTGGCGGCGCCGCGCAGCGTCGATCTGGCGCGCGATCTGCTGCAGAAATGACTATTGGTGGGCGACCAGCCTGGCCGCGGCGGCCGGAGCGGACAAAAACGAATGGATCTGCGCGACCACGGCCGCGCCCTCCCCGATCGCGCCCCCGACGCGCTTGACCGATCCGGCGTGCACGTCGCCGATCGCGAAAACTCCGGGCACGCTGGTTTCCAAAGGCCGGCGGATGGACCGCTGCCGGGCTGCTCCCGTCATCACGAACCCCTTGTCGTCGACCTCGACGTCGCAATCCTTCAACCATTCGGTGCACGGATCGGCGCCGAGGAACAGGAAAACGTGGCCGATGGCGCGAGTCTCTTCCTGAGCGGTGTCGCGATGGCGCCAGCGCACCGACTCGACACCGGCCGGCCTCGAACCGGTGAGCCCGACGACCTCGGTGCGCGTGCGCAGTTCGATATTGCGGACCGCGGCAAGGCGGTCGATCAGGTATTGCGACATGGTCGCCGCCAGTCCCGACCCGCGCACCAGCATCCACACCTTCGATGCATATCCGGACAGGAACACGGCGGCCTGTCCCGCCGAATTGCCCCCGCCGACCAGAACCACTTCCTGACCCTCGCATATCTTGGCTTCGATCGGAGATGCCCAATACCACACTCCGTAGCCCTCCATGGCTTTCAGATTCGCGCAGGGCGGCCGGCGGTAGCGCGCACCGGTTGCGATCACGACGGATCGGCTTTGAACCGTGCGCCCGTCGGCAAGGCGCAGCGCCATCGGCGCATCGCGCCTCGCCGGCTCGCAATCCAGTCTGACGACCTCGGCTGGAATCAGAAGTGTTGCTCCGAATTTCTGCGCCTGGGTATAAGCCCGCCCGGCCAGGGCAAGGCCTGAAATGCCGGTCGGAAACCCCAGGTAGTTTTCGATCCTCGCGCTGGCGCCCGCCTGCCCGCCGAAGGCGCGGGCATCGATTACGATGACGGACAGGCCTTCGGAAGCCGCATAGACCGCGGCGGCCAATCCGGCCGGACCGGCGCCGGCGATGGCGACGTCGAAGACTCGCTCGGCGATGTCGGCGTCGAGCATGCCGATACACCTGGCGAGCGCGCCTTCGGTCGGATTGAACATGGTCGAGCCGTCGGGGCATATCACCAGGGGCAGCTCGTCGGGCCCGGGCGCGTAGCGTTCGATGAACGTGCGCGCGACCTCGTCGTCGGACGGGTCGAGCAGAAGGTGCGGGATGCCGTTGCGGCTCAGAAAGTTGCGCAACCTGGCGACGTCGGAGGAGGAAGGCGCGCCGATCAGCACCGGGCCGCCCGTACCGGTCTCGAGCAGACCGACCCGCCGCAGGATCAGCGCGCGCATGATGCTCTCACCCAAATTGGCTTCGGCCACCAATAGCGCGCGCAGCTGCTCCGGCTTGATCAGCAGGCCTTCGACGGTGCCGACGGCCACGCCGTCCACGAACGAGCGCCGCCCCGAAAGCTGTCCGACCTCGCCCGAGAACGAGCCCACACCGTGGTCGAACACGGCGACATCGTGCCCGTGGCCGTCGCGGCCGGTCACGCGCAGTGTTCCGGACAGCACGACCACCAGGCCCGGGCTTGGCTTGCCGGTTTCGTACACGCGCTCGCCGTCGCCAAAGCGGCACGCGGTGGCGAAGCGCCGCATGCGTTCGATCTCCTCCGTCGCGAGGACCGGGAACATCTGTGCCCGCCTCGCCTCGAGCGTTCGTGATGACAACTCGGCCATTGCGCGCCTAACCGATATATCGTTCAACGATGTCCGGCGGGCGAACCTGCGCCGCGGATGGGTCGGCTCCCGTTTCCCGCAGCGCACGCCGCTGGCGCAGCAGGTCCCAGCACTGATCCAGCTGGACCTGCAAGTCGGCCAGCCGCTGAGTGTTATCGGGGCCGGCGTCGCGTTGTTCGAGCAGTTGATGCTCTTCGGCCACCAGGCGCTGAATATGCGCCAGCACCGATACGTCCTTATCGGCACGATCCACTGGACACCTCCCTGATCGAAACTTGCGACCGCCGGGCACAAGCGCAACTGCAACACCGCTGCCGGCGCGCGGTAAGCGTAGCGCGTCCCGGGGGTCAGCGCGGCGTTCGCGGCCGCGGAACCGCCTTCTGGTGATAAGACCACACCTTCGGCAAGGTCGCTTCTAAATCTAGAAGCTCAACCGCACCCCGGCCGTGCTGGACGTGGCCGCGTTGGCCAGATAGCCGCTCGAGAGGCCCCCGCTGACTGCCGAGTGCAGCAGGCCTCCGTACAGGTCGACGTGTGCGTTGTACTGGCACTCCAGAAGAAGCGACCAGGCATTCTCGGTGCCGCTGCAGTTCGATGCGCTCTGCGTGCTGCAGCCGGCCGCTTTGCCGGTGGCGTAGCTGTTCTGGTGGTAGTGGTAGAAGGCCGCCGTGGCGATCCATTTGGGCGTGATCGAATACTTCAGACCGGCCCAGGGCACCTGCAGGATCTTATGGTGCGCGTAGGAGTTCGTGGTCAGCGAGGCGATCTGGTATCCGCCGATGGTGCTCGACCCGATGCCGATCAAGCCGAGGTCGGGAGCACCGTATGTGATCTTCTCGTAGCCGGCGAACGCCTTTAACGAGCCGGCGTCGTACCTGGCCATCAGCGACCAGCTCTTGTTGTTCGACAGTGTCGCTTTCAGCGAATTCTGCAGCGTCAGGCCCTTGGAAAGGAGCGTCGCGATCTGGGCTGGCGTCGGCGAATACGATCCGAGGGAAATCGCATCGTGCTTGCTGACATACGTGGCGTCGAACTGCAGCCGTCCGACGTCGCCGCCGGCATCGAGCTCGTAACCGACTGCGCCGGTCGCTTGCGCGGAGGGCTGGTATTGCGCGCCGACGCGGGCCGGACCGAACTGACCGGAGTACTTCAGCGAATCGTTCAGGCGGTTGTATTCCGAATCGCCCGCGCCCGCGGTGACGGCGGAAAAGCCGATCAAAGAGAAGGCATAGGCGCCCGCATTGGGGTCGTACTTCAGCACGTTGTCATAGAGCAGACCGTACTGCCGCCCGATCGTCAGCGTCCCGAACGCGTTCGAACTGACGCCGGCGTAGGCCGACGAACTGAATGCCTGGCCGGCTTGGCTGGAGTCGCTGTTGGCGCTCTGATTCGCGGGCGGCACGCCATTGTTCTGGATCAGCGACTTCGGGCCGTTGGCGAGTTCTCCACTCAGGGGGCTGAAGCGCGTCTCCAGCCTGAAGACGCCCGACCAGCCGTCCGCGAATTCCCGCGCGCCGTTCAGCCCGATGCGCGACTGGGTCAGACCGTTCGGCGCCAGGCCCGCATACGAACGGTTGCTGTTGGCGGAAATGCCATATTCCACCCCTTGCGCGTAGAAGTCGTTCAACGGCGAGCCGTGTGTCTGATAGGTGACGCCGACATCGACGACGCCGTACAGCGTGAGGCCGTACCAGGTCAGTCGGTCGGAAGGCTCATCGGCGTGGGTCACGGATGCGGTCCAGGCCGCAACCGCCAGCAGGACGGCATTTGTGTACTTACGCAGGCACGAGGCAAGCCTCGGGCGGTGGCGGGCACGCGTCACTCGATACTCCGGGCTGGATCAGGCCAACGCCGATCTTGCCCGTGTGGGTGTGCCAGTCCAACGAATCGATTCGAATAACGTTCTGAAAATTGGTGCGGTTGGTCGAGTCACGCCCGTTGGCATCGAAAATAATTCCGCCCGCTGTCGAAACGGCGGCAGTCCAATCGACTAAGGTTGTTGTCCTTGGCATGCGAAGCGCAGGGGCTTTCAGCCCGTTGCATTCGCTCTTACTAGAGAGGAAGGAAGAAGCATGAACCCTGTCGTGCACTTTGAAATGCCCTATCAAAACAGGAATCGGATGGCCGGCTTTTACACGAAGGCCTTCGGCTGGAAGGCAAAAATGCTCGGCCCGGAAATGGGCGAGTATGTCGTCGTGGCCACGGCCGAAGCGGACGAAAGAGGTCGCCCGAAACAGCCTGGCGTGATCAACGGTGGTTTCTTCAAGAAAACCGACGATCCGATCGGCCACCATCCGTCGGTCGTCATCGCGGTGACGGATATTCGAGACGCGCTGAAGAAGGTGAAGGAAGCTGGAGGAAAGGTGCTCGGGGAACCGATGGATATTCCGGGTGTCGGTCAGTATGCGGGCTTTCTCGATACCGAAGGCAACCGGGTGGGCGTTCTGCAGCCTTCCGCCGACATGTAGGGTCGAATGGCGCGCCATGCTTCGGCATGGCGCGCCGATGGGCGGATCAGCCATCAAAGAGGAACCACGGGAATGACGATGTCGCAGCTGAAGGCACCGCTGCCGGCGTCGTATTGCCCATCCCTCGGGTAGTACTCGAAGCACGGACGCGCATCGAGCTGCATCCCGCTCGACGGCAGCCAGTCGCGCAACAACGCCGACCGGGTCTGGCCGATTTCCAGCGGCGTGCCGCGAAAATGGGTGGCGGCGTATTTTCCGCCCGGAATCGTTGTCATCAGGGTCGCGCCGGCCGCCACGAAGCTTGCCGGCGCCTCGACACAGGCGTCGTAGCGGCACTTCTCGGGCGCGGTGATGCCCGGGTCGTCGTGGCTGATTCCGTAGCGGGGTTGGTCCAGCAGATCGTTCGTCGCGAGCCAGGGATAGACGACCTGCTCCCAGAAGGCCGACAGCGGCTGTCCGTACGGCCCGACATGTCGCAGATAGGCGACGCGGACGGCCGGGCGGTCGATGATTTTCACTTTCATGGGAACCTCCGTCAGTGCGTGATGGAAGGTCCCATCATCCGAGCTCGCGCTGCCCGGCGCCTGATCCGGCTTGCTGCTCGCCTGACCCGGCTTGCGGTCCGATCCGTCCAGCGTGCCCCTGCCAGGGATTCGCTGATTGCCGCGCTGCCGGGCCTGGTGCTGGCGCCAACGGGTGGGCGCGCTTCCGAAGCGCGCCTTGAATGCCCGCGTGAACGCCTCGCTCGATCCGAAGCCGACCGACAGTGCGACGTTGATGACCGGCAGCCGCGGCTGCGCGGCCAGCCGCATCGCCGCCAATTCGAGACGCCGTCGCCGCAGGTAGTCGCCGAGTGTTTCACCCATCCAGGCCGAAAACAGCCGGTGAAAGTGAAAGGGCGAGAAGTTTGCAACGCCGGCCAGCTCGCTCAGCTCGAGCGGCTGGTCCAGGTGCCGGTCGACGTATTCGAGCACCCGGTGCATCCGCTTCGTGTACTCGCCTCGGCTTTCGCGGCAGGCCATGGGCCGCCATTGTGCCGTGCCGGCGCGCCCGTTGTGCCGCCGGATCGTTCGGCGCTAAATTGACACACGCGCGCCTCGCGGGAGACGAACATGCATCGCAGCAGACTCGGCGGATTCATCATCGACTGTCAAACCGGAGATCTGCCCGCCGCGGCGGCGTTCTGGAGCGACGCACTGGGCCTGGCCCGTGAAGCGATCCCCGGCGCCGAGGGCGAGCTGTGCGTGCGTCTGGTCGATCCATTCGGCCGCCTCGACGTGGAGGTGCAGCGGGTGGCTCATCCGAGCCGGGTGCACCTGGACATCGAGGCGGACGATATCGAGGCCGAAGTACGGCGCCTCGAAGCGATCGGCGCCAGCAAAGTGCAAAAGGTCAAGCAGTGGTGGGTGATGGAAGCGCCCACCGGCCAGCGATTCTGTGTCGTGGCGCCCACGTCCGCGAATTTTGCGGCCGAAGCGAACCGGTGGCCCTAGGAGTTTCCGGGCCGAGGCGAGCGGCCTTTCCCAGAAAAGGGGTCGCCCTTCCCGCGCTGGGTGTCGTCTTCTATGCCGCAAGCGCCGCACTGGGACTGGGCAGCCTGAGCGCGCTCACGGCGCCCGGCGCCGCCTTCCTGCTGATCCTCGTGATTCTGATGTTCGGTGCGGTGTTCGCCACGGTGCACCACGCGGAGCAGATCGCTCACCGCGTCGGCGAGCCCTACGGCACGCTCGTGTTGACCCTGGCCGTGACCGTCATCGAAGTGGCGCTGATTGTGTCGATGACGCTCGGTGGACCGGGCAATCCGGTCCTTGCGCGCGACACGGTGTTCTCGGTGATCATGATCGTGTGCAACGGACTGGTGGGCCTGTGCATCCTGACCGGAGGGTTGCGCCACCGCGAGCAGGAATTCCTCGTGCATGGCGCCAACTCCTACCTGGGCGTGATCGCGACCCTCGCGGCCCTGACCCTGATGCTGCCGAACTACACGACGACCATCCCGGGGCCGATCTTCTCGGTGAGCCAGCTCGTGTTCGTCAGCGCGGTCACCGTCGTGCTGTACGGGGTGTTCCTGTATATCCAGACCGTGCGCCACACCGGGTATTTCGCGGCGGGGAAGTCGCCCTCCGAAGCGGCAGGCGTTGATGCGCAGGCCCATGGCTGCGCGCCGGTCAGCCTGACCTGGACCAGCGTGCTGCTGGTTGTTTCGCTGGTGACCGTGATCCTGCTCGCAAAGAAGTTCGGCACCGGTGTCGGCGAAGTCCTGGGGCGCGCCGGCGCGCCGGCCGCCGTGTCGGGCCTGATCGTGGCGCTGCTCGTGCTTCTGCCCGAGAGCATGGCGGCGGTCCGCGCGGCCTACCGCGACGACTTGCAGAAGAGCCTGAATCTCGCGCTGGGCTCGTCGCTCGCGACCATCGGCTTGACCATTCCCTCGGTCGCCGCCATCGCCGTTGTCCTCGACAAGGATCTGGTGCTCGGGCTTGCGCCGAAGGAAACGCTGCTTCTGGCCCTGACCATGGTCGCGAGCACGCTGACTTTCGGCACCGGTCGCACCAATGTGCTGCCGGGCCTGACTCACCTCGTGATATTCGCCGCCTTCGTGTTTCTCACATTCGTGCCGTGACCGCGCAAGTGATGATGGTGAACAACGCGTCAGGCCCGATCGGTTCAGCGTGGAAACTGTCCCCGGAATCTCACGCTGACGCGTAGATGACAAAGGACCATTGCCGCAGTGGACGTTTGCGCCACCGTTCGACCACGCGGAGAGGCGCGGATTGTTCGGGATCGGGTTGTGCGGGTCTGGAAGAATTCTCCGAAATCTGTTGAAAGATTCCGCCTTGCCGGACCGTGTGGTTAATGCTCGAACTTGGGGCGATCTGTGCTGAAATCTTCGCGGCGCGCGATCTGCGGCCCCTCGATGGTGCAGGAGAAGTGGTGGTGCAGGAAGGATGCATGGCGCTGGCTGTTGATGTTCGCCATCGACCGATCGAGATCGGTTCATTGCGCTGGTCCAGCGCGCAGGGCCCCTGGGCCGGCTTTCCCATCGAATGCCGCACTGTCGGACCGCACGGCAGTCTGGAAGAGTTCGGACTGGAGCGCACATTGCTGGCGCTCTGCACCAGTGGCAAGGGCACGCTGTGCGTGCGTGCGGGAAGAACGTCGCGCCGCTTGCCGTCCGTGCCGGGAAGACTCTCCCTGCTGGCCCGCGGTTTCGAGCAGGCACCTCTGGCCTGGACCGGTGTGCGGGAAGTGGTGTATGTCGGGCTCGGCAGCGAGCAGCTCGAGCGCTTGATGAGCCACGACTCGGCCTCGGCCCGGTTCAATGTCGAGCCCCAGTACGCGATCCGTGATCCGCAGGCCGCAGCGATCGTGCTGAACATGCGCAACGAAATACTGGCGGGCTGTCCATCGGGACGCGTCTACGGCGAAGCCCTTTCGCTGGCGCTGGCGGCGTATCTGCTCGGGCGCTATTCCAACCGGGATGCGCCGACAGCGACGCGCACGGTTGCGCTTTCGGCCGCGCAGATTCGCCGTGTGCGGGAATATGTCAGCGAGAATCTGGAGCGCGATATCGGCCTGACCGAGTTGGCCGATCTGGCTGGATTGAGCCCGCACTATTTCGCGATGCTGTTCAAGAACGCTTTTGGCGTCTCGCCGCACCGCTATGTCCTGTCCCAACGCGTCCACGAGGCCAAACGGCTGCTCTCCGGAAACCGGATGGCGATTTCCGAGGTGGCGCTCAAGCTCGGGTTCGCCGACCAGAGCCATTTCTCGCAGGTGTTCAGAACCTATGTTGGAACGACACCCAAGCGGTACCAGTGCACCTGCTGAACGCCCGCTGGTCCCACCCTAGCGCTCGTAACCGTAAGAGGCGATGATCGCCCGGGCCGCATCGCTCCTGAGGTAAGCAAGAAACTGCCGGGCCGCGGCCTTGTTGCTGCCCTTGGCAAGAATGATCGCGTCCTGGCGAATGGCCGGGTAAAGGTCGGATGGAACGATCCAGGCCGATCCCTGAACCTTTCCCTCCTTCAGCACCTGCGACAGGGCCACGAAGCCAAGCTCCGCGGCGCCGCTGGCCACGAACTGGTAGGCCTGCGTTATGTTTTCGCCCTGAACGATCTTCGGCTTCAGCGATTCGTAAACGCCGAGGCGCTTCATCGCTGCGACGGCAGCGGCGCCATACGGAGCCAGGGCCGGATTGGCCATGGACAGGTGCTGAAAGCCGGCCTTTTTCAGGACCTCTCCGCGGGAATCGACGGTTCCCTCCATCGGCGACCAAAGCACCAGTTTTCCGATCGCGTACGTGAACTGGCTGTCCGCCACCGCACTGCCCTCGCCCGCGAGCTTTGCCGGGGTCTGCTCGTCCGCCGCCAACAGCACGTCGAACGGCGCGCCATTGGTGATCTGCGCATAGAACTTGCCGGTAGAGCCGGACACCAGTTCAACCTTGTTGCCGCTCGCCTGCTCGAACGACGGGACGATTCGTTGCATCGGCGCGGCGAAGTTGGCGGCGACCGCGACCCGAAGCTCTTCTGCCGTCGCGTTCGATGCGATCAATCCGACAAGAACGGCGATCGACAGACGGCGCAGCAACGGCTTCACCATCGGATACTGCATCGGCGCGGTCAGTCGAACCGGAACAGCACCACGCTGGATGCTTCGACCACCGCGCAGCAGCGCTTGCCGACCTTCAGCCCGAGCCTGCCGACGTCGTCGCGCGCCAGGATCGCCGTGACGTTGCGGCCGCCTTCCAGCGCCACGTTGACTTCGGCATGGGCCGGCGCCTGGTGGACGCGCGCGACGCTGCCCCACAGGGCGTTTCGCCTAAGGCGGTGCGCCGCGACCTCGGTACGCAGGTTCACCGACGCCGCCTTGAAAAAGGCGTGCACTTCGGTCCCGATCCCCAGATTCAGGTTCTCGGCGCTTTCCTGGGTCACCAGCGACGCGATCTCGTGACAATCGTCGATGCGCACGCGCACTTCCACGCCACGCGGACTCTCGCTCAGGGCGGTGATCGGGCCGACGAGGCGGTTGCGCGCGCTGCTGCGCATCGACACGCTGCGCAACATGCCCTGAAAGTGCCGCACGTCGCCGGCTCCGACCTCGCCCAGTCGGTCGGCCAACCGGTTCAGCGCCTGCTGGTACTCCTGCTCGACCGCCCGGTACATCGCGATCATTCGATGGCCATACGCGGTCAGGGTGGTACCGCCGCCGTGCCGGCCGCCCACGGCCCGCTCGACCAGCGGCTGCTCGGTAACGCTGTTCATCGCATCGACGGCATCCCATGCCGCTTTGTAGGACAGCGGCACGGCCTTGGCGGCCTGCGAGATCGAGCCGTAGCGATCGATCGCCTCCAGCAGCCGGATCCGCACGTCGCCGAGAAAGGCGCCGACCTCCGTCTCCACGGCCAGTTTGCCGACCAGCTTGTGACGGACCGCGCGTCGTGCGAGCATCAAAGCAACTCGATATTTACCACATGATACGACGGTCCGGCTCGATCTACGGGCGCCGTGCTCCCTGGCAGGATCAGATTCAGAAGCTGAAGCGACCGCCGATGGTCGGATCGATGGTCACGCTGCTCAGATAGCCGCTGGCGAGGCCGTCGGCAACATGCGACCACATGGCGCCGGCGTAGACATCGAAGTGCCGGTCGAATCGGTAGTCGGCGACCAGCGAATAGGCCTCGAGGCGGCCGCTGCACGAGCCGGACTCCTTCGCCGCGTTGCGGGCCTGGTTGCCGCCGGGACAGGTTGCCGTGGGGTTGTAATGGTTCTGGATGTATTCATACCAGGCGACGATCACGTCGAATTTCGGCGTAACCGAGTACTTCAAGCCCGCCCAGGGGATCTGCTGGATCCTCTCGTGCGCGTTATAGGCGGTGTTGTTGACGGCGCCCAGCACGTAGCCGCCGATGTCCATTGCGCCGATCGCAAGCGGCTGCGACGGCTTGCGGAAATGGACGTCCTCGTAACCTACGTACAGCTTAACGGCTCCGTAGACGTAACTCGCATCGAGCGACGCGGTCCAGTTGTCCGAGACCGTACCGCTGAGCGCGTTGTTCGGGGAAAGATTGTGACTGGCCAGCGTGGCGAGCTGCGCCGCGGTCAGGGCCGTTGTAGCGATGCCGCCGTGCTTGTTGACATAGGTCGCATCGACCGACAGGCCGCGATAATCGCCGCCCAGTACGAACTCGGACGCGTTGCCTTGTGCGCCGGTGCCGGCTCCGGACTGGTACTGGGCGCCAACCCGGAACCATTGAATCTGGTTGACGTACTTGACCGAATTTTCCAGGCGCGCATCCTCCGTATCGCCTGAGCCTCCAGCTGCCCCCGAAAAACCGATCACCGAGAAGGCATACGAGCCGGCCAGCGGGTCGTACTTCAGAACGTTGTCCAGCAGCAGCCCGTTCTGGAATCCGAAGGTCAAGGTACCGTAAGTCGGCGAGCTGACCCCGGCGTACGCGCTCTGGAAGACCTGGCCAGCGCGGCTGGAGTCGGCGTTGGAGTTCTGGTTGGCCGGCGCAATGCCGTTGTTCTGGACCATCGAATGCAGGGCATCCGTGATGTTTCCGGACAGCGGATTGAAGGCGGTTTCCAGCTTGAATACGCCCGACCAGCCTTGAAAAAACTCGTGGATTCCCCGCAGCCCCACCTTCGACTGGCTCATCGCGTTCTCGGAGATCGTCGAGATCTTCTTATTGCTGTTCTTCTGGATCAGGTATTCCTCGCCGGTCGTGAAGTAATCGTTGAGCGGAACGCTGCGTGTCGCGTACGTGTACCCGACGTCGATCGTTCCGTACAACGTGACGCCGAACCAGGTCAGGCTGTCGTCCGTGGCCTCGGCGGCGGATGCCGCGCTTGCGATGCTCCCCAGCGCGGCCAGCGCGCCGGCCGCCGCCAGATATCGGTTCACGGCCCCTCCCCCGAGGATGATCCGCTATATCCTACGATATACAGCGACGGTTTAGCAAACGCCTGCTGCGATCGCGCAACAGCCTCCCGAAGTGCTCTGTCTACCGCTCGACGTTCGACAAGATACCCGGCGCCCGCCTCGAAACGTCGCCTGCGGCGGGCGGTCCCGTCGCGACGCGTGGCCGCTCGCCTGCGCTACAGATGGTGCAGCGTTTTCTTTGTTGTTGGCGCTGACGCCGCCGCCGCGCCCGCGGGGCTGGGCGCGGCAGCCGTCGCTGCCTGCGGGTTGCCAGATGCCACGGCCGCTGCCGCCGCGCCGCTGCCGGCCTCGGTGTCTGACTGCAGTGGCCCTTTGATGTGATCGAACGGCACGGTCGCTGCGAAGGTGGGCAGGTTGCGCGCACGAACCTGGGTGGCGGCCTCAAAGCCGGAAGCCAGCTTGATCAGCGTAGGCTCGCTGAACGCGGTCCCGAAGAAGCTGATGCCGAGTGGCACGCCGAACACGACTCCCGCGGGCACCTGCACGATCGGATATCCGGGGCCTGCGGCCAGGCTCGAGGTTCCAAAAATGAAGTGATCGCCGTACACCAGATCGGTGGCCCAGGCCGGGTTGTCGGTCGCTGATACGACCGCGTCCAGACCGTACTTGCTCAGGGCCTGATCCATGCTGACGCCGGCTGCCTGATCCAGATCCAGCGAGATGTTGTACGAGGCCTGGCCGGCGCTGTTGCTTCCGAAAAGTGCCGGATCCTGCGGCGCGTTCGGGTCCGTCGTGTTCAACGAGTTCGACTGCAGAAAGATGTCCTGATTGAAGTACGGCATCTCGACATCGGCGTGGGCATTGTTGAAGTCGATGGCCGTCTGCAGCGTTCCGCCGGCCACCGGTACACCGACGCGGGTGGCAAAGTACGCGCGCACGTCGTTCTTGAAGTCATAAAACAGCACCCCGCTCTCGCCGGCGGCGGGCGTGAAAACAAACCCCGCCGCGTCCAGATCGATGACGGTCGCGCCGGCATCGCTGAGCGCCTTGAACGCGGCCTCGATCGCGGCGGTCACCGCAGTTGGCGTGGTGATGACGTTGGGGACGCCGTTCAGCCCCACCCGCGTGATGCCGATTCTGGCCCCCTTCAGCCCGTTCGGGTCTACAAATTGTGTGTAATCCGTGGGGATGTTGGCCGGACGAGTACGAAGGTTGCGCCAGCCCAGCGGCACTGATCCCGTGGCGGCGTCCCGACCATCGTAAGTGCGACTCTGGATCACGCTCAGCGCCGCCGCCGCGTCGGCGACCGTGCGGGCGTGAGGACCGACCGTGTCCTGCGTGTGGGAAATTGGCACGACACCGGCCCGGCTGGTCAGCCCGACCGTCGGCTTGATGGCAACCACGCCATTGGCATTGCCCGGACAGACGATGCTTCCGTCCGTCTCGGAACCGAACGACACGGTGGCGAAGTTCGCCGATGCAGCGGCGCCCGACCCGGCGCTGGAGCCGCAAGGGTTGCGGTCGATGCCGTAGGGATTGTTCGTTTGCCCACCGCGGCCAGACCAGCCGCTGATCGACTCGAACGAGCGGAAATTGGCCCATTCCGACAGATTGGTCTTGCCCAGAATCACGGCCCCGCCGGCCCGCAGGTTGGCAGCGACAGTGGAATCCTGCAATGCCGGCCGGCCGAACAGCGCAAACGATCCGGCGGTGGTTTGCATCTTGTCGCCCGTGTCGATGTTGTCTTTCAGCAGCACCGGGATGCCGTGCAACGGCCCCAGCACCGTGCCGCGCCGGCGCAGCGCATCCGCATGGCGAGCCAGCTCAAGCGCATCCGGGTTGAGTTCGATGATCGCGTTGACTCCGGGACCCTGCGAGTCGAGCGCTTCGATGCGCTCGAGGTAGAAGCGCGTCAACTGCTCGGACGTCAATTGGCCCGACGCCATCTGTGCCTGCAATTGCGCCACCGTGGCTTCGTTGAACTCGGTGGGAACGTTGGCCTGCGGATTGCTCTGTGCTCCGGCGGCAGTTGACAACAGCAATGCGACCGGCACAACGCTGCGAGCGGCTCTTGTCAGCATGTTGATTCCCCTCGAAAGCCCGGCCGTTTGAACCGGCCGAGCGCGCCGGGGAGCTTACGCCCAACACGTCCAGCTCTTCAATCGCAAACGTGCAACGCCAGCAACCGTGCGGCATGCAGGGATTCTCGATGCGCACCGTGCGCGATCTGGTGCCGGCAGCTGGTGCCGTCCGCAACGATGACGGCGTCGGGGTGATTGCGCACGGCGGGCAGCAGGCTGGCCTCGGCCATCTGCATCGACAGCTCGTAGTGGCCGGCCTCGTAGCCGAAGCTTCCCGCCATGCCACAGCAGGAGCTTTCGATCAGTTCCGGGTTCGCGTGAGGGATAAGCCGCAGCACATCGAACATCGGCTTGACGGCGTCGAAGGCTTTCTGGTGACAGTGACCGTGAATCATCAAAGGTTTTTCAGCCGCCTTGAATTCGAGCTCAAACCGGCCGGCCTTGAGTTCGCGTGCAATAAACTCTTCCAGCAGCAACGCGTGAGCGGACACGGCGCGGGCGCTCTGGCCGAGCCCCATCGCCAACGCCTCGTCCCGCAATGTCAGCAGGCACGAGGGCTCGAGCCCGACAACTGCCATGCCCGCGTTGACCAGCGGCAGCAGCTCGTCGATCAACTGGCTGGCGCTCGCCCGGGCCGCTTCGACCATTCCGACCGACAGCAAGGTGCGGCCGCAGCAAAAGTGACCACGGCGCCGGCGCAGCGTGTGCAACGTGTAACCGGCCGCGCCGAGCACGCGGGCCGCGGCCAGTGCGTTTTCCGTCTCGAACGTGCCGTTGAAGGTGTCGACGAACAGCACCGCCGCCTTGCCACCGGCCCGCGCGATGGCGATCGCATCCTCGCGGCTGGCGAACATCGCCGGATCAAGCGATCGCCAGAACGTGTCACTTCGCCAGCGTGGAAGCGAACGGCGGCTGGATAAGTTCAGCAACTTCTCGCTGAGCCAGGCGGCGCCCGGCAATGCGTCGCGAAGGTTCAATAGCCATGCGGCACCGCTGGCGAATTGCGCGTAATCCGGCAAACGCGCGATCACATGATCCTTCAGCGTATGGCCGTGACGCGCCTTGTAGTGAGCCAGAAATTCCACCTTCATCTTGGCCATGTCCACCCCGGTGGGGCACTCGCGCCGGCAGCCCTTGCAGCTCACACACAAATCCATCGTCTGGTACAGGGCTTCGCTGGTGAAAGCGTCCGGGCCGAGCTGGCCGGACAGCGCCAGCCGCAGTGTGTTGGCGCGGCCGCGCGTCAGATGCTGCTCGTCGCGGGTGGCCCGAAAGCTGGGGCACATCGTGCCTGCATCGAACTTGCGGCAATGGCCGTTGTTGTTGCACATTTCGACCGCCTTGGCGAATCCGGCCGTCGTATCGCCGCCGCTACCCGGAGGGGTCGTGTGCTCGGTCAGCGGGTCGTTCTGCACGTTCCACGCCGACCAGTCCAGCACGGGTGTGAGCGCGATGGTTCGATACGGCCGCGGGGCGCTTGGCGGCGCAAAGCGAAACAGCGAGCCGTCGTCCATCTTCGGCGGATCGACGATTTTGCCCGGGTTGAACAGGCCGCTCGGATCGAGCTCGCGCTTGATGGCGCGGAAGGCCTCGGTGATCGCTGGGCCGAACTGCCATTCGATCCACTCGCCACGACACAAGCCGTCGCCGTGTTCGCCGCTGTAGGCACCCTTGTACTTGCGCACCAGATCGGCCGCCTCCTGCGCGATCGCGCGCATCTTGGCAGCGCCGCCTTCGGGGCCGCCGCGGCGCATGTCCAGGATCGGTCGCACGTGCAGCGTTCCGACGGACGCGTGCGCGTACCAGGTCCCGTGCGTGCCGTGCCGGGCGAACACCTCCGTGAGCGCGTCGGTGTAGCTTGCCAGGTGCTGCAGCGGAACGGCACAGTCCTCGATGAAGCTCACCGGCTTGCCGTCGCCCTTCAGGCTCATCATGATGTTCAGCCCGGCCTTGCGCACCTCCCAAAGCTCGCGCTGCGGCACATCGTCCGGCATCCGGACCACGCTGCCCGGCAGTCCCAGCTCGTCCATCATGGCAACCAGATCGGCCAGTCGAGGCAGCAGCGCGGCTTTGTCGTCGCCCGCGAACTCCACCAGCAGCACCGCCGCCGGTTTGCCGATCAGCGCGGACTCGATGGTCGAGCGGAACGCCGGGTTGGCCAGGCTCAGCTCGATCATCGTGCGATCGACCAGCTCCAACGCGCTCGGCCCCAGCTGGACCAGATGCTGGGCCGCGTCCATGGCGGCGTGAAAGGTCGGGAAGTTGACGACACCGAGCACCTTCGCGCGCGGCAGCTCCTGCAGCTTCAGCGTCAATGCCCTGGTGTAGGCGAGCGTGCCTTCCGAGCCGATCAGCAGGTGCGCCAGGTTCACGCTGCCATCGGGGGTGTATGGCCGCTCGCTGCGATTGTTGAAAATGTCCAGGTTGTAGCCCGCCACGCGGCGCAGCACCGTGGGCCAGCGCTCCTCGATGGCGGCGCGATGCCGCGCGGCCAGGTCTTGCACGAAACGGGCGATCTGCGCCGCACGACCGCCTAGTCTGGAGACCGGGCCGAAGTCGACCAGCGAGCCGTCCGACAGCCACGCGCTCGCGCCCAGCACGTTATGAACCATGTTGCCGTATGCGATCGAGCGCGAGCCGCAGGAATTGTTGCCCGCCATGCCGCCCAGGGTTGCCTGTGCGCCGGTGGACACGTCCACCGCAAACCACAGGCCGTGCGGCTTCAGTTGCGCGTTCAGGTGGTCGAGCACCAGGCCCGGCTGGACCGTGGCGGTGCGCGCCGCGATGTCGACCGCCAGCACCTGGCGCAGGTACTTGGTGCTGTCGATCACCAGTGCGGCGCCCGTTGCCTGCCCGCACTGGCTCGTGCCGGCGCCCCGCGCGAGCACCGGCACCTTCAGGTCGCGCGCGATCTGGATGGCCAGCGCGACATCGCTTTCGGCCCTGGGCACCAGCACGCCGACCGGCATGATCTGGTAAATCGATGCATCCGTCGCATAGCGGCCGCAGGAGGCCGGATCGAACAGCACCTCGCCTCGGGTCTCGACCCGCAAGCGTCGCGCCAGCTCCTCGCGAACGTCGGTCGCCGCCGGCACCTCAGATCCATGCATCGTTGGGGGCGGTGCGCTCGCCGCCCTGATCGCCCGTATTACGGACGCCGCGCGGCTCGATCAGCAGCAATTTTACTTCGCTTTCGGCGTACGGCTTGTGCTCGACGCCTTTGGGAACGACAAACATCTCGCCCGCCGCTACCTGAACGGTGCCGTCGTGAAAGTCGATTCGAAGCACGCCGTCCAGGACGATGAAAGTCTCGTCCGTTTCCTTGTGGTCATGCCAGATGAAGTCTCCCTGCAGCTTGACGAGCTTGAACTGATAATCGTTCATCTCGGCGACGACCTTGGGCTGCCACGGTTCGGCGATCAGTCCCAATTTCTGGCCGAAATTGATTGCGTTGTAGCGCATGCTGTGCCTCCGCGATCGGCAGGGAAAAGACCGGCGTGAAACGATGCTCGGACGGCGTGATCGGCGACCGGCGTTCTCCGGGGTAGATATTATGTGGCATTCGATCAGCCCGGACTGTGGAGCCGAAAGCAGTGAAGGTGTTTCGCGCAAGCAATATCGTTCTCGCCTTGTTGTGCGGGATGTACTTCATCACCTACCTGGACCGGGTCAACGTGAGCACGGCGGCGGCCGGTTTCGCCACCGACTTCAACCTGAACAAAACCCAGATCGGGCTGGTCTTCTCGGCGTTTGCGTACCCCTACCTGGTGTTCCAGATCATCGGCGGTTGGGTCAGCGACCGCTTCGGCGCCCGTAGAACGCTGATCGCGTGCGGCGCTCTGTGGGCCGCGGCGACCGCCCTGACCGGCTTTGCCACGGGGCTCGGCTCGCTTCTGGTGGCGCGGCTGCTGCTCGGCCTGGGTGAGGGAGCGACCTTTCCGGCATCGACCTGCGCCATGTCGCGCTGGGTCGCCAAGGGCAGGCGCGGCTACGCGCAAGGCATCACGCATGCGGCGGCGCGCGTGGGCAACGCCGCCGCGCCCGTAATCGTGGTCGCGGTGATGTCGGTGTACGGCTGGCGCGCCTCGTTCTATGCCTGCGCGGCGATCAGCTTCCTGTGGGTCGGCCTGTGGGCGCTGGCCTTCACCGAACACCCCGCCGATCACCCTCGCATCACGCAGGCCGAGCTTGCCGCGGTGCCGGCGCCGAATCCTACGAAGCCGGACCTTCCGTGGGGGCCGCTGTTCAGGCGGATGATGCCCGTGACCGTCGTGTACTTCTGCTACGGCTGGACCCTTTGGCTCTTTCTGAGCTGGATCCCGCAGTACTTTCTGCACAGCTACAACCTGGACCTGAAGAACTCGGCGATTTCGGCCTCGGCGGTCTTCGGCGCCGGCGTGATCGGCGATACGCTGGGCGGCATCGTGACCGACCGACTGTATGCGCGCACCGCAAGCCTGACTCGGTCGCGCAGCTGGATGGTGGCCGTGTGCATGTTGCTCGCATTGCTGTCGCTGGTGCCGCTGCTGTTCATGCACAACCTGCACGGTTCCGTGGCGTGCCTGTCGGCCGGCTTTTTTTTCGCCGAGATGACGATCGGGCCGATGTGGGCGATCCCGATGGACATCGCTCCGGCCTACTCGGGCACCGCCAGCGGCATGATGAATACGGGTTCGGCCCTTGCCGCCATCATCAACCCGGTGCTGTCCGGCTACCTGATCGATCGGCTCGGCAGCTGGGAGCTGCCATTCGTGGGCAGCATGGTGCTGATGGGCCTGGGGATCGTGCTGGCGTTCCGGATGCAGCCGGAGAGCCGCTTCGAGGCAAACCCGCCGGTCACGGTGCCCACATGACGCTGACCTGCCAGCGACACCTGTTCGATATCCCGCGCGAGGTGTGCTACCTGAACGGCGCGTACATGGCTCCTCTGCCCCGTCCGGTGCGCGAAGCCGGCGAACGCGCCCTGCTCCGTCGCGCCGCCCCGTGGCAGATCGGCCCGGAGGCCTTCTTCGAGCCGGCCGAAGCCGCTCGCCGCCTGATCGGCGATCTGATCAACGCTTCGCCAGAGCAAATTGCCTTCGTACCCAACGTCGCCCATGCGGTCGCAACGGTCGCGAAGAATATCGCCATGGCGCCCGGCCGACACATCGTCGTGCTGGCCGGCCAGTTCCCGAGCAACGTGTACTCGTGGCGCGGACTGGCCGCCGCCGGCGCGGCCATCGACGTTGTGGAGGCGCCCGCCGGCCCGGACCGTGCGCGACGCTGGAACGAACGGCTGTTGTCGCGCATCAGTCCAGACACCGCCCTGGTGGCGATCGAGGCGGTGCATTGGACCGACGGCACGCTGTTCGACCTGGCCGCGATCGGTCGCCGCTGCCGCGAGGTGGACGCGTGGTTCCTGGTCGATGCGACCCAATCGATCGGGATCGAGCCGATCGACGTCGACGCCATTTGCGTCGATGCGCTCGTCGCGCATCCCTACAAGTCGCTGCTGGCCCAGTATGGACTCGCCTTCGCCTGTTTCAGCGACCGGCTGGCGGGTGGTTCGCCGCTGGAGGAAAGCTGGCTGATGCGCCGAGGCAGCGAGGATTTTTCGCGGCTGATCGACTACGAGGATGCCTATTCGCCCGGCATGCGGCGCTACGACACCAGCACGCGTGCCAACTTGTCCCTGGTGGACTCGCTCACCGCAGCGCTCGAGCTGTTTCGCCAGTGGCAGGGGCATCGGGTTCGGCGCTATTGCCGCGAGGTGTCGAAGAGAATCACCGAATGCGCACGCTTGGCCGGGTACGAAGTGCCGCATGACAGTGAGCACGCGGCACACCTGCTCGGCATCCACCCGCCTCCGGGAGCGGACCTGTATGCGCTGCGCCGCCGCCTGCAGGACCGGCGTGTCTACGTCTCCGTGCGCGGCGACACGATCCGGGTATCGACCCACGTTTATAACGACGAGGCCGACGTCGAGCGGTTCTCGCAGGTGTTGCTCGGCCCGGGCCACGACGGCTGACGGCTCATCCTATATATTTATGCATTAAATCAATCGCTTATTTCTTCTTATTAATGCAATACATCACATGTCTGTCGAGCACCGCCCCGTCGAATATGGGGTCCTGACCGGAGGCGCAACGATGACCCGGAAAATCCCCGCCACCTTGATCGCCGGGGACGGCATCGGCCCCGAGATCGTCGACGCGACCCGGGCGGCGCTCGATGCGCTGCAGGCGCCCTTTGAATGGGATCGCCAGATCGCGGGCCTGCAGGGCGTGAAGGCGGTGGGCGACCCGCTGCCGCCGGCCACGCTGGACAGCATCCGCCGCACCCGGTTGGCGCTGAAAGGCCCCCTGGAGACGCCCTCGGGCGGCGGTTACCGGTCCTCCAACGTGCGCCTGCGCGAACAGTTCAAGCTGTATGCCAACCTGCGGCCGGTCAAAACGCTGGTCCCGGGCGGCCGCTACGAGAACATCGACCTGGTCGTGGTTCGCGAGAACGTCGAGGGGCTGTACCTGGGCTACGAGCACTTCATCCAGATCGACGACGATCCGCACGCCGTCGCGATGGCCACCGGGGTGAACACTCGCCAGGGCAGCCGCCGCCTGCTGGAGTTCGCATTCGAGCACGCGATCGCGGCCGGGCGCCGCAAGGTGACGGTCGTGCACAAGGCCAACATCATGAAGGCGCTGACGGGAATCTTCCTGGAAACCGCGCACCAGGTGTACGAGAGCAAGTACAAGGGACGCATCGAGATGGATACGGCCATCATCGATGCCTGTGCGATGAAGCTGGTGCTCGACCCGTGGCGGTTTGACACGCTGGTGACAACCAATCTGTTCGGCGACATCCTGTCCGACCTCGTGGCCGGACTGGTCGGCGGCCTGGGCATGGCGCCGGGCGCCAACATCGGAACCGACGCGGCCATCTTCGAGGCGGTCCACGGATCGGCGCCCGACATCGCGGGGCGCAACCTCGCGAACCCCACGGCCCTGATGCTGGCCGCTGCGCTGATGCTGGACCATTGCCAGCTGAGCGAGCTGGCCACGCGACTGCGCGCGGCGATCACCCAGACCTTGAACGTGGACAAGGTGCGAACCATCGACCTGGGCGGCACCGCATCGACCTCGGAGTTCACCATCGCACTGGTCAAGGCAATCTCGCGCGGCGCGCAATAATTCCAGCCCGTTGCGAATGGCACCCGGCTGCGCCAGCACGCTACGATGTGCGCTCGACCACCCGGAAACGAACCATGGCCGTTGAAAGCAACACGGAATTGCCGCTCGGAAGCCAGGCCCCGGAGTTTGCTCTGCCGGACACCGTGTCCGGGCGGACGATACGACTGACCGACTACGCCGCATCCAACGCGCTGCTGGTCGCGTTCATCTGCAACCACTGCCCCTACGTGAAGCACGTTCGCCCGGCTTTCGTCGAATTCGCACGCGAACTGCAGCCGCGCGGCCTGGCGGTGGTGGCGATCAGCGCGAACGATCCGGAGACTTACCCGCAGGACGCTCCCGAGCAGATGACGCTCGAAGCCAAAGGCGCGGGATTCGGCTTTCCGTATCTGTTCGATCGAAGCCAGCAGACGGCCAAGGTCTACCACGCGGCGTGTACGCCGGAGTTCTACCTGTTCGACGCGGCGCAGCGCCTGGTCTATCGCGGGCGCTTCGACGGCAGCCGGCCCGGGAGCCAGGTCCCCGTCACGGGCGCCGAGCTGCGCGCGGCCGCCGAGGCGGTACTGAATGGCCGCCCCGTCCCGGCCGACCAGAAGCCCAGTATCGGATGCGGCATCAAGTGGCGGCCCGGTAACGAACCGGCGCCCTAGCTTCGATTCATCGCTTCAAGGATGAACGATCTGGGGTTGTATGCGTGCGCCGTGCTGATCTGGGGATCGACCTGGCTGGCGATCAAATTCCAGCTCGGCGTGGTCCCGCCGGCGGTATCGGTCGCGTGGCGATTCGCGGCAGCCGCGCTGATACTGATGGCCTTCGCGCGGCTCAGACGCCTGCCGCTGCGTTTCGATGCCCGCACCCACCTGTGGCTAGCGCTGCAGGGGCTGCTGCTGTTCGGCATCAATTACGTGCTGGTTTACCTGTCCGAGCAGACGCTGGCTTCCGGGCTGGTCGCGCTGATCTTCTCGCTGGTCACCTTTTGCAACATCCTGGGATTGCGCCTGTTCTTCTCGGCCCCGATCAAGCCGGCCGCGCTGGGGGGCGCGATCCTGGGCGTGATCGGCGTGGCGCTGGTGTTCTGGCCGGAGCTTGCGAATTTTTCGATGTCGCCCGCGCGGCGCACCGGAGCAATCCTCGCGCTGATCGCAACCGTGTTCGCCTCGCTGGGCAACATGGCCGCAACGCGCAGCCATCGGAGCCAGCTCCCGGTCGTCCAGGCCAATGCCTGGGCCATGATGTACGGTGCCATCTTCGTGGCGATCTACGCCGCCGTGGACGGTGAGCGCTTCGTGTTCGACCGCTCGATCGCGTACGTCGTTTCGCTGCTGTACCTGGCGGTGTTCGGTTCGGTGATCGCATTCGTGGCCTACCTGACCCTGCTGGGCCGGATCGGCGCGGACCGCGCCGGCTACACGGGCGTGGCGATTCCCGTCGTCGCAGTGGCCCTGTCGACCTTCTTCGAGGATCTGCACTGGGATGCCCCGATGGTCGGCGGCATCGCGATGTGCGTGGCGGGCAACGTGCTGGTACTGCGCCGCGGCGCGGCCCGCTGATCCGATCAGCCGCGCTCGCGCAGGTCGCAGCGCATGATCGGCCGCGTTGGAGTGCGGCGTTCCACCTCGGTGAATCCGGCTTTCAGGAACGTCGAGGCGATGCCGGTCCACGCCGAGCTGGCGCCCGGAAACCCCTGCTGCGGATCCTTCGGATAGCCTTCGATCAGGCGGCCGCCGCGTGAAGCGACAAACCGCTTGGCCTGCTGCAGCATCGCCAGCGACAGGCCGCGCCGCCGGTGGCCGGCCTTGATGAACAGGCACGTGATCGACCAGACCGGTTGGTCGTCGACCGCAGCCAGACCCCGCGAAGCGATCAGCCGAGGGTAACGTTCGCGCGGTTCGACCGCGCACCAGGCCACGGGTCGGGCCTGCTCGAACGCGAGAAAACCCGGAACGTGGCCGCGATCGACCAGCGCCTTGAAGCTGCGCCGGTTGGATGCACCCTTCCTGAGGGCAAAGTCCCCGCCCGATTGCTTCCACCACATGCACCAGCAGCCGCCGCAGGCGCCGTTGGATCCGAACAGACCGACCAGATCATCCCAGCGCTCGGGCGTCAGCGGCGCGAAGGTCAGTGCGGGCCGTGTCATGGTGCAAAAGATACAACGCCGGCAACCAGTGGTCTTGCCGCGCGACGAACTCGGTTACCATTTCGTCACAAAAAAACAGTTCTGAGGAGCAGGTCGTGCACCAACCCGAGCGGCGCGGCTTCCTGCGCGAGGGCCTGGCACTCTCGGCCGCCGCAGTGGCTGCGGGCAACCGGGCCAGTGCCGCACCGCCGGATACGACCTCGCAGGATCCGTCGCGCTCCCCATGGATGAAAACCCCGGGTCAGCCGTTTTCCAACTACGGCCAGCCCTCGCCGCAGCAGCGCGGCGTGGTGCGCTGGATCTCGGCCAACCGGGACGTGCCCGGCAACGGCGTGTCGTGGACTCCGCTGCACGACCTGGAGGGCATCATCACGCCCAGCGGCTTGCACTTCGAACGCCATCACAACGGCGTTCCGCAGATTCCGATCGATCAGCACCAGCTGCTGATCCACGGCCAGGTGCGGCGCGCGCTGACCTTCTCGATGGCCGAGCTGGCACGCTATCCGTTGCGCTCGCAGATCCTGTTCATCGAGTGCGGCGGCAACAGCAACGCCGGCTGGCACCAGCTTGCCCAGCAGACCCGCGCCGGTTACCTGCACGGGCTGGCCTCCTGCAGCGAATGGGCGGGGGTGCCGCTGTCGTTGCTGCTGGACGAAGCCGGCGCCGATCCGGCCGCCTCCTGGCTGATTGCCGAGGGAGCCGATGCCGCTGCCATTCAGATCAGCCTGCCGCTGTCGAAGGCGCGCAAGGACTGCCTGCTCGCGCTGTACCAGAACGGGGAACGGATCCGGCCTGAAAACGGCTATCCGCTGCGGCTGATCGTGCCGGGCTGGGAAGGCGTACTGAACATCAAGTGGCTGCGCCGGCTGGAGGTCGCGCGCGAGCCGGTGATGGCGCGCAACGAAACGGCCCGCTACACGGAACTGCAGCCCTCGGGCAAGGCGCGCATGTTCACCTTCGTGATGGACCCGAAGTCGCTGATCACCTCGCCCTCGCCCGGGCACAGGCTCGATGGCAAGGGCGTCTACGAGATTCGCGGCCTGGCCTGGTCCGGCCGCGGCCGGATCCGCGCGGTCGATGTTTCCACCGACGGCGGCGCGCACTGGGCTCCGGCGCAACTGCAGGAGCCGGTGCTGCCGATGGCGTTCACGCGCTTTCGGACGGCGTGGGACTGGCCCGGCGTTCCCACGGTGCTGAAGAGCCGTGCCACCGACGAAAGCGGGACCGTTCAGCCCGAGCGCGCCGCGCTGATCGCGCAGCGGGGCCGCCACGGCTATTTTCACTACAACGCGATCGTGTGCTGGCAGGTGGACGACGATGGCGAGCTCTCGCACGTCTACCAATGAAGTGCGGCGCGTGTTGTCGCTGCTGCTGCTGGCGTTGCAGGCTGGCGCCGGCGCGGCCCCCGACACGGAGGTGGCCGATACGGCACCGACGCCGCATCTGGGGCGTGCCGCCCGCGCCGACCTGGTCAGGGCCTGGGGCCTGAGCGTGTACCCCGACGGCCGTGGGCTGCCGCCGGGATCCGGCACCGCGGCGCTGGGGCGTCCGATATACCGGCAGCGCTGCGCCCGGTGCCATGGCGCCGACGGCGAGGGAGGCTCGGGTGGAACGCTGGTCGGGCGTGGTTCGCTGACGGACCCCGATCCGGACCAGACGGTGGGCAACTACTGGCCGTACGCCACCACGCTGTACGATTTCATCCGCCGGTCGATGCCGATGGATGCCCCCGCCACATTGAGCGATGATGACGTCTACGCGGTCAGCGCCTATCTGCTGCACCTGAACCAGATCGTCGGCCTCGAAGACCGGCTCGATGCTGACAGCCTGCCGCGCATCCGGATGCCCAACCGCGATGGCTTCATCGGCGTCGATGCCGAACGGCCTGGACCCGAACACTGATGGCCCTCACCCCCCTGCTTCGCCGGGCGTAGCCCGGCTTCGCAGGGCGAGCCCTCCCCTCTGCCGCTGCGCGGGCGAGGGGCGATCCAGTCTCGCTTTGGTTGTTCGTCTAAAGGAATGACGGCCGGTCGCCGCTCAACCGGCTGCGGTCGACGAAATCGCCTCCGCCTTCGCCAGCAGCGCTTCGGCCATCCGGATGCTGGCGATGTCGATCAGGCGTCCGTCCAGCGACACGGCTCCTTTGCCCTCGCGCGCCGCCTGAGCCATCGCCTCGACGATGCGCCGGGCCTTGGATACCTCGGCGGCCGATGGCGTGAAAACGCGGTTGGCGAGGTCGATCTGCGACGGGTGAATGGCCCATTTTCCCTCGTAGCCGAGCACCGCCGCGCGGTTGGCCGCGGCGACGAATCCGTCCGCATCGCCGAAATCCCCGAACGGGCCATCGATCGGGCGCAACCCATACGCGCGGCAGGCGACCATCATCCGGGTCTGTGCCGCGTGCCAGGGGTCGCTCCAGAAGTACTGCCGGTTGCCGTGTTCGTCCTTGTCGGTGAGCACGCCGCTGTCGCGGTGCACGCCGCCGATCACGGTGGTGCGGGCACGGGTCGAGGCCGCGTAGTCGGCCACCCCGAAGCTCATCGCCTCCAGCCGGCGGCTCGACTGTGCGATCGCCTCCACGTTGGCCATGCCCAGCGCGGTCTCGATCAGTACCTCGAAGCCGATCCGCTTGCTGCGTTTCCTGGCCGCTTCGATCTGCGTGACCAGAACGTCGACCGCGTAGACGTCCTGGGGTACTCCGACCTTCGGGATCAGGATCATGTCCAGCCGCGGGCAGGACTCGACGACGTCGACCACGTCCCGGTACATGTAGTGCGTGTCCAGGCCATTGATGCGGATCATCATCGTCTTGGCGCCCCAGTCGACCTCGTTCAGGCCCTGGATGATGTTGCGGCGAGCCGCTTCCTTGTCGTCGGGGGCAACCGCGTCCTCCAGGTCCAGGAACACGATGTCGGCAGCGCCGCGTGCGGCTTTTTCGAAGAGGGCCGTATTGGATCCGGGCACCGCCAGCTCGGACCGGTGCAGCCGCGGCGTGGCTTGTTCAATGAGGGTGAAACTCACGCGGTTGTCTCCTGGGTGGATGGGTTGCCGCCAACGCCGGTCAACCGGTGGCGCCGAAGCCGGCGGCAGCGCAGTTGATCGTCAGCAGCAGGGCGTTGCGCACTTCCTCGTCACCGCCGGCCCGGAACTGCCGCAGCAGCCCGATCTGTTCACGGCTGACCTGGTTCAGCGTCTGCAGGCGGCGCAGCAGGCGCTGGCGGAATTGAGGGAATCGTTCCGCGATCTCGGAGGCGCCCGATACGCGCAGCACCATCTCGCAGGTCAGCCGGTATTCGCGCTCGATGCGATCGAAGATCGAAGCGCGCAGCGCCGTATCGCCGAGCAGCTCGGCGTACGAGCGCGCGATGTCCAGGTCGACCGCCAGCAGCGTCTTTTCGACTTCGTCCAGGATGATGCGGAACAGGCGCGCGTCGCAGAACATCCGGCGCAGCAGATCCAGGCCGGGCTCGCGCCGCACGTCCAGGAATGCCTTCAACGCGCTGCCCACGCCGTACCAGCCGGTGATCATGTGCCGATTCTGCGTCCAGGCGAAGACCCATGGGATGGCACGCAGATCCGACAGGGTCCGGGCCTGAGTGCGACGGGCCGGACGCGATCCGATGTTCAGCAACGCGAGCTCCTCGAGCGGGCTGGCCGCGGTCAGATAGTCCAGCATCCGCTCGCTGCTCATCAGGTCGTGGTAGGCGGTTCGCGACAGTCCCGACAGCGACTCCATCGCCTCGTCGAACTCGTGAACCGGTATCAGCGCGCGCTCGCGCTGCGACACCAGTGCATGTTCGATCACGGAGGCGGCCAGCAGCTCGGCCTGGTAGGCCGCGGTACCCCGATTGGCGTACTTGAATGAAACGACCTCGCCCTGCTCGGTCACGCGGAATTGCTTCTTGATGGAGCCGGCCGGCGCCGCCGCAATCGCGCGCCCCGTGGGCGCGCCGCCGCGACTGACCGAGCCGCCTCGGCCATGAAAGAACGTGATCGTGATTCCGTGTTCCTGGCCCAGCCGGGTCAGCGCGGTTTGTGCCTTGGCGAGTTCCCAGTTGGCCGCGAAATAGCCGCCGTCCTTGTTAGAGTCGGAATACCCGATCATCACTTCCTGCATGCCACCCTGCCCGTGCAGGCTGCGCTGCACCAGCGGAACCGAGAGCAAGTCCTTCAGGATCGCCGGCGCACGTCGCAGGTCGCCGATCGTCTCCAGCAGCGGCACCACCGGCAGCGTGCAGCGCTCCACGGCCCGCAGGTCCGCGAACAGCCCCGACCATTTGGCCATCAGATAAACGCCCAGCACGTCGGACGCCTGATGCGTCATGCTCAGGATCAGCGCGCCGAACGCTTCGCGGTCGACCTCGCGGCGCAGCTGCGCGATCGTGCGGAACGTCTGCAGCGTTTCTTCCGCTTCGGCCGCGAGCGCCGGCAGCTGCAGCGGGGCCTCGCGCGGGGCGGCCAGCTCGGCCAGCAGCCATTGCTTCCATGCGTCCGTGTCGGCGCCGGGCGGCTCGGCCCCCCCATGCATGGCCCGGTAGATCGCGCCCAGCGCCTGGTTCATCCGGAGCGTGTTCTCGCGCACATCGAGCCGCACGGTGCCGAAACGGAACACCCCGACCTCGCGCCGCAACGGCACCAGCTGCGAGCGGGCGAGCGGCCCGGCGCCGGCTTCGGTCAGGGCGGAAATCATTCGATCCAGGTCGGCGATCATCTCGTCGGCGTTGTGGTAGCCGCTCGCGTCGTGCGAGGCCCTGTGCTGGCGGCAGTCGCTTGCGGTGCGCTCCAGGCGGCTGAGCATGGCCGACAGGCACTTGCGAAACGGCTCGCCGGCGTTGCGCGCCGCCAGCGCCGGCCCGTCGACCAGGTCGGCCAGCCGGTCGCGCAGCGCCTGCGCGAACGTCTCCGGCAGTGGCAACGCATGCTCGGCGATGCTCAGGCTGCGGATCAGGTCGGACACGCGCTGGCGGTAGCGGTTCAGGCTGGCGAGTCGGTTCGACCAGACGGTGTCGCGCGTGACCTCGCCGGTGACGTACGGATTGCCGTCGCGGTCGCCCCCGATCCACGAGCCGAACTGGAAAAACAGCGGCACCTCCAGGTCGAGGTGCGGGTAGCTGCGTTCGATCGCGGCCTCGGCCTTGGCCAGCAGCTGCGGCACCACGTCGAACAGGTTCTCGTTGAAGAAATACAACCCCCAGGCCGCCTCCTGCGCGACCGAGGGCTTTTCCAGCTTCAGCTCTCCGGTCAGCCAGAGCAGCTCGATCTCGTCGCGCAGCGAGCCGATCAGGTCCTCGCGCTCACGCTGCGTCCAGCGCGGCGACTCCAGTTCGAACAGGCTCCGATAGATGCGCCGGTGGTGCTCCAGCACGGTGACGCGCTTGGCTTCGGTCGGGTGCGCGGTGATCACCGGCCGTATCCGGATCGACTGCAGCAGCTCGCGGATCGTCTCGCCCGGCATGCCGTCGGCCGCCGCCTTTTCGAACACGGCCGCGAAGGTCCCCTTCACGGCGGCGCGGCCGTGCGTGCGCTCCAACTCGCGCCGGTTGCGCATGTCGCGATTCTGCTCGGCGATCGCCAGCAGCTGGAACAGGATGCCCTGCGCCTGCAGCGTGCGGGCGAGCACGCGCGGGGCCAGCCTGTCGGTCGTGGCTTGCCCGCGCAGCACCCGCGCCGCCAGCGGTTCGTGGCGCTCGACCACTTCGGTCAGCAGCTGCAACAGCAGCTCCTCGCCCGTTTCGGCCGCGCCGAACGGCGCGGCCGAAACGGGCGAGGAGGCCTCCGAAGCTTTAGCGAAGGAGGCCGTAGCTTTGGCGAAGTAGGCCTCGCTCATCGGGCTTCGCGTTCCAGCCGGCCGTTCGGCGCCGCCGTCACGCGACCTTCGTGAGCGCTCTGGCGACGGCCGATCCCAGTTCAGCTGCGCTCGCGGCCACGTGCAGGCCGAACGAGCGCATGATCTCGGTCTTCTCCGCGGCCGTATCGCCCTCGGCCGAGATGATCGCCCCGGCGTGTCCCATGCGCCGCCCCTTGGGCGCGCTCAGGCCAGCCACGTAGCCGATCACGGGCTTGCGCATGTTGGCCTTGATCCAGGCCGACGCTTCGGCTTCCTGCGGGCCGCCGATCTCCCCGATCATGACCACCGCCTTCGTGTCCGGGTCCTTTTCGAACAGCGCCAGATGGTCCAGGAAGGAGCTGCCGTTGATCGGGTCTCCGCCGATGCCCACGCTGGTGGTGACCCCGATGCCGAGCGCCTTCATCTGCGCGGCGGCCTCGTAACCGAGCGTGCCCGAACGGGAAACGATGCCCACGGTGCCGCGCACGTAGATGTTCCCGGGCATGATGCCGAGCATCGCACGGCCGGCGCTGATGATGCCGGCGCAGTTCGGGCCGACCACCATCGTGCGGCTCTCGCGCGGATAGCGCATCAGGTAGCGCTTCACGCGCATCATGTCCTGCGCCGGGATGCCGTCGGTGATGATGCACACCAGCCGCAGGCCGGCGTCGGCCGCTTCCATCAGCGCATCGCCCGCATACGGCGGAGGAACGAAGGCGAGGCTGGCCTCGGCGCCGGTGGCCTTGACGGCCTCCTTCACCGTGTCGAACACGGGGCGGCCCAGATGTTGCTGGCCGCCCTTCCCGGGCGTGACCCCGCCGACCACGCGCGTGCCGTAAGCGATCATCTCCTTCGCGTGAAACGTCGCCTTGTCGCCGGTGAATCCCTGCACGATCACGCGCGTGCTCTCGTCGATCAGAATGCTCATGACTGCGCCTCTCCTGTGGTCCGGCTCAGCCGCGCGCGGCCGCGACGGCTTTATGGGCGGCGTCGGCCAGATCGTTGGCGCGCACGATCGGCAGGCCGCTCGCGCCGATGATCCGGTTGCCCTCCTCCGCGTTGGTGCCCGCCAGCCGGACGATCAGCGGGACCTTCAGGCCCGCGGCCGCCTGCACCACGCCCTGGGCGACCCAGTCGCAGCGATTGATGCCGGCGAAGATATTGACCAGGATCGCCTTGACGTTGCGGTCCGACAGTACGAGGCGAAAGGCCTCGGCCACGCGCTCGGGCGAGGCCCCTCCTCCGACGTCCAGGAAATTGGCGGGCTCGCCGCCGGCGTGCTTGATCATGTCCATCGTCGCCATCGCGAGCCCGGCCCCGTTGATGATGCAGCCGATGTCGCCGTTCAGGCCCACGTAGTTCAGGCCATGCTGGCTGGCTTGCGCCTCGCGCGGGTCTTCCTGCGAGGGGTCGCGCATCTCGGCCACCGCGGGGCGGCGAAACAGCGCGTTGTCGTCGAACGACATCTTCGCGTCCAGCGCCAGCAGCCGGTTGTCCTTGGTCACGACCAGCGGGTTGATCTCTACCATGGTCGCATCCAGGTCGCGGAAGGCCCGATAGCAACCGAGTACCGTGCTGACAGCGCGGCTGACCTGCTTGATGTTCAACCCCAGCCCGAAGGCGATCTCACGGGCCTGGAACGGCTGCAGGCCCACGGCCGGCTCGACCAGGATCTGCCGGATCGAGTCCGGATTGCGGCGGGCAACGTCCTCGATCTCCATGCCGCCTTCGCTCGACGCAAACACGCGTATCCGCTGCAGCTTGCGGTCCAGCACCAGGCCGAGGTAGAGCTCGCGCTCGAACGGTTCGGCCACCTCGACGTACACGCGCTGGCACACTTTTCCCTCCGGGTCGGTCTGATGGGTCACCAGGCGCTTGCCCAGCATTTCCTTGGCCGCCTCGGAGACCTCGTGGTAGGTCCGGCACAGCTTGACGCCGCCGGCCTTGCCGCGGCCGCCGGCGTGCACCTGCGCCTTGACCGCCCAGTGCCAGCCGCCCAGCTCCGTTGCGACGAACGCCGCCTGGTCCGCGCTGTATGCGACGCTGCCGCGCGGCACTGGTACGCCGAACCCGGACAGCAGCTCTTTGGCCTGATACTCGTGAACATCCATCGGGCAACTCCTGCGCAGAATCGGTGAAGCGGTGCGCGCTAGGCCAGGCGGCCCAGCACCGTCTGATAGGCCTGCTCGCTGGCGTCGCCGCCCTGCGCGAGCAGCTGCTCCAGTCGGGCGCGGCGCGACCGGACGAATTCGGCATCCTTGATCGACGGTGCGTTGATGAAGACGTTCAACGCGGCGCTGCGCAGCGCGGCGTGGGCGGCCAGCGCGGCCACTCCCGCATCCGAGATCACGGCGCGATTGCCCTGGGGCGCAACGCGCCGCGCCAGGTCGATCACCTGGACACAGGCCGCCGCGCAGTCCAGCGGCACGTCGGTGGCCTGCTTCAAAGCGTCCTGGATGGCCTGTCCGCGCGCGGCCTTGTCCTGATCGGTCGAGCGCGCCAGCTTGTAGGCCGCCATCAGCGCGTCGAACGCCTGCACATCGGCATCGACCATCGCGGTCAGGCGCTGCCGCAGCGCCTCGGCCTGCGCCAGCGCCTCGCGCATGGCCGCTTCCACGCCCTCGTAGTCCTTCTTGCCGATCGTCAGATGGCACACCATGGCCACCAGTGCTGCGCCCATGGCTCCCATCACCGCGGCCACGCTGCCGCCGCCCGGCGTGGGCGCGGAACTGGCGAGTTCGTCCAGGAAGCGGCGCACCGACTGGTCCAGGATCATCGGTCGGCTCCGCGCGCTCAGCTCTTGCCGACCATGGTCTTGGCGACCGCGTAGATCTCCTCGGCATCCAACACCAGGTCGTTGGCCTCGAACAGGCGCGCGATGCAGGCGCGGTGCAATGCGATCTTGAGCGCGCCGAATCCGATCGCGCCGAACGCGATCTTGCCGTGCTTGACGGCGCCTTTGTCCATCACGTCGATGCCTTCGATCCCTGCCGGAGGCGTCGCATTGGCGTCGATCAGCACTTCCAGCGTCGGGTTGTCCTTCCAGTCCTGCTCGGACAGCATCTGTACGCCGGCCGCGCCGGTCGACAACACGATGTGCGCGTTGCGGATGCTGCGCGCCCGCGCCTCCCGATCGGCGCCCTCCAGCGCGCTGACCTCGACGCCGAAGCGCGCCTTGATCGCTTGAGCGGCCGCCTGCGCGCGTGCCAGCGTGCGCGACGACACGCCGACCTGGGCGCCTTCGCGGCTCAGCAGGAAGGCGGCCCGCATTCCGACCGGACCGGTGCCGGCCAGTATCACCGCCCGCTTGCCGGCGAGCGGCACCGAATGCGCGAGCCAGGCGACCGCGGCCGCCGCAGTCGTGTTCGATCCGTTGCTGTCGAGCATGACGGACACGCGAAAACTGGCGAAGAATTTCTTGCGCACGGCCTGCAGCACCGCTTCGCCGGCCGCCATGTCGCTGCCGCCGATGAAAATGGCCGTGAACTTCTTGTCCTTCGGCGCTCGGGTGAAGATCGTGCCGTCCACCAGCGCGCCGACGTTGCGCGGATCGACCGCGCCGTACGGCGTCACCTGGTCGGCGCCGCCGTCGTGCGCCACCACGTTGTCGAACACCGACGGCATCGGGTCGGTGTCGAACTGGTACAGGAGCTTTTTCATGGCTGCCTCACTCTCAACGGCCCCTGCCCTCACGCCACCAGGTTCTGCGGCTTGCCCGCGGCCCATGCGTCGATGTTATCGATCAGTTGATCGGCCAGGAACTGCATGGCCCCATCGGAGGCCCAGGCCACGTGCGGCGTCAGGATGAAGTTGTGGCGCCGCACGTCCAGCAGCGCATTGCCCTGGCGCGGCGGCTCCACCGTCAGCACGTCGAACCCGGCGCCGGCGATCAGCCCCTCGTCGAGCGCCTGGATCAGGGCCCGCTCGTCGACCAGTCCGCCCCGTGCCGTGTTGATCAGCAGCGTGTTGCGCTTCATGCGGCGAAACTGCTCGATGCCGATCAGGTTGCGGGTGCCCACGGTCAGCGGGGCATGCAGCGAGATCACATCCGACGTTTCCAGCACCTGTTGCATCGGCGTGAACTGCACACCCGGTGCCTTGGGTGGCTCGTGATCGGCAAACAGCACCTTCATTCCGAAGCCGCGCGCGATGGCGGCGGTGCCCTGGCCGATCGCGCCCTCCCCGATGATGCCGATGGTCGCTCCGAACAGGTCCCCGATCGGGTGGGTCAGGAAGCAGAACTGCTCGGAACGCTGCCACGCGCCCTGCTCGACGTCGTGCCGGTAGGCCAGCAGGTTGCGCCGCAGCGCCAGCACCATCGCGAACACGTGCTCGGGAACCGTGTGCACCGCGTAGTCGCGGATGTTGGCCAGAGCGATGCCGCGCCGGCGGCAGGCATCGACTTCGATGCAGTCGTACCCAGTTGCCGCCATCGCGATCAGCTTCAACTTCGGAAGTTGAGCCAGCGTCGCGTCGCGCAATACGACCTTGTTGATGATCGCAACCGTCGCGTCGCGCAGCCGCTCGATCACCTGCTCGGGCGCGGTCTTGTCGTATTCGGTATAGGTCGTCGCGCAGCCGGGCCGCCGCACGTTCGCCTTGACCGACTGGCGCTCCAGGAACACGACGTGCTGACTCATACCTCCTCGCCAAACGCACAGGGCAGCCCGAACAAATCGCGCGGCCCGCTCATGTGCGCGCGCCCTCGGTCGATCCGGTCGAGTGCGAGGCGTAGATCACTTCGCTGCGCGCCACTTTCTTTTTGGCGATCGGGTCGTTGGCGCGCCAGTACTGCTGGGCCGCGCCCACGCCGCTGCCCGGCTCGATCCGGATTCCCACGTCGAGCATCGCCATTTCGGCGCCGCCCAGCGCGCCCAGCAGCATCAGCTCGTTCAGGTCTCCCAGGTGTCCGATGCGGAACACTTTGCCCGCGACCTTGCTCAGTCCCGCCCCCAGCGCCAGGTTATAGCGGCGGAAAGCGACGTCGATCACGTGCGCGGCGTTGATGCCCTCCGGAACCACGACGGCCGAGACCGTGTCGGAATACCACTTGGGCTCCTTGGCGCACAGCTTCAGCTTCCAGCCCTCACGCACCGCGGCGCGCACGCCGTTGGCGAGGTAAGCGTGCCGGGCGAAAACGTTCTCCAGCCCCTCTTCCTCCAGCAGCATCTGCAGCGACTCCTTCAGCCCGTACAGCATCGGCAGCGCCGGCGTGTACGGGAAGTAGCCGGTCTCGTTCGCCTTGATCATGTCGCCGTAGTCGAAGTAGCAGCGCGGCTGCCGGGCCGATTGGCGCGCCACCAGCGCCCGCGGCCCCACGCAGCTCACGCCCAGGCCGGCCGGAAGCATCAGGCCTTTCTGGGAGCCCGTTATGCACACGTCCACGCCCCACTCGTCCATCCGGAAATCGATGCTGGCCAGGGAGCTCACCGCGTCGACGAACAGCAGCGCGGGGTGCCTGGCCGCGTCCATCGCGCGCCGCACGGCGGCGATGTCGCTGGTGACGCCGGTGGCGGTCTCGTTGTGGCAGGCCAGCACCGCTTTGATCTTGCGCGCCTTGTCCGCTTCCAGCACCGCCTGGTAGCGCTCTACCGGCACGCCGGTGCCCCACTCGCAATCGATCGCCTCGACCTCGAATCCGAGGCGCTGGCACATGTCGATCCACAGGTGGCTGAACTGCCCGAAGCGGGAAGCCAGCACCTTGTCGCCGGGGCTCAGGCAGTTGGTCAGCGCCGCCTCCCAGCAGCCGGTGCCGGACGAGGGAAAGATGATCGGAGTGCCGGTGGTCGTCTTGAACACCTTCTTCAACGCATGCAGGATGCCGTGCGTCAGCTCGGGAAACTTGGAGGAACGGTGGTCCTCCATTGCGACCACCATCGCCCGCTGAACCCGGTCGGGAACGTTGGTGGGACCCGGGACAAAAAGAAAATTTCGGCCAGCCATCCATGCCTCCTTGATGATGGATTCGTTCAGGTTGCGGTCATCCATATACCGGCAGTCTGGAGCACATCCGTTGCACCTCCGCGGCCACGCGGGTCAGGACGCTGGGATCCTGCGGCGCCTCCAGCACATCGGCGATCAGGTGCGCCACCCGGGTCGCCTCCTGCACTTCGAAGCCGCGCGTGGTCATGGCCGGGGCCCCGATCCGGATTCCGGAGGTCACGAACGGCTTTTCCGGATCGTTCGGAATCGCGTTCTTGTTGACCGTGATGTGCGCCCGCCCCAGCGCGGCCTCGGCATCCTTGCCGGTGATCCGCTTGGCGCGCAGATCGAGCAGGAAAAGATGGCTCTGGGTGCCTCCTGAAACGACCCGCAGGCCGCGCTCGGTCAACGCGGCCGCCATCGCGCGCGCGTTGGCCTTGACGCGCTGCTGATAGACCTTGAACTCGGGGCTCAGAGCTTCCTTCAATGCCACCGCCTTGGCCGCGATCACGTGCATCAGCGGCCCGCCCTGGATGCCGGGAAAGATCATCGAGCCGAGCGGCTTTTCGAATTCGGCGCCCGACAGGATGATTCCTCCGCGCGGTCCGCGCAGCGTCTTGTGCGTGGTCGAGGTGACAAAGTGCGCGATGCCGACCGGAGACGGATATTCGCCCGCAGCGATCAGCCCTGCGTAATGTGCCATGTCGACGAACAGGTACGCGCCGATGCGGTCGGCGATCGCCCGGAAGCGGCGCCAGTCGATCTCGAGCGAATAGGCCGAGGCGCCCGCTACGATCATTTTAGGGCGGTGCTCCTGCGCCAGACGCTCGACCTGGTCGTAGTCGATCTGCTCGGTGTCGGGGTGCAGGCCGTAGGTGGTCGCGCGGTACATTTTCCCGCTGAAATTGACGGCCGCGCCGTGCGTCAGGTGGCCGCCGTGCGCCAGCGACATGCCCAAAATCGGGTCGCCCGGAGACAGCATCGCCATGTAGACGGCCGCGTTGGCCTGCGAGCCCGAATGCGGCTGCACGTTGGCGTACTCGGCCTTGAACAGCTCCTTGGCCCGGTCGATGGCGAGCTGCTCGGCCACGTCGACGTACTCGCAGCCTCCGTAATAACGTTTGCCCGGGTAGCCTTCGGCGTACTTGTTGGTCAGCACGGAGCCTTGAGCCTGCAGCACCGCCGGGCTCGCGTAGTTCTCCGAGGCGATCAGCTCGATGTGGTCTTCTTGCCGTTGCAGCTCCTGCTGCACTGCGGTCCACAGTTGTGGATCGGTCTGCGCAATCAGGCGTTTCGGATCGAACACATCTCCTCCTCGGGCCGGCCGGACCCTGCGCTTTCATCGGGGAGCCGCTATTGTGAGCGCGCAGCTTAGAAGCAGACTAAATGTGCGAATAGTCAGAGTTTTTTGAGATTCCCATCAGGCTACCTTATCGATTCGTCTTTCCAAATAAGAAAGGCGAAACATATTTGGCCGGCGGCCGTCTGGCCGCAGAATCACGCGATTCACGGCAATGGTCCCGCAATGAGCTCATCGAGCGACCGCGATTTGCTGTTCTCGCTGTTTCGCGCGGCGGTTGAAGCGGCCGACCCGATGCGGATCGTGCCGCCGCACCTGCCGGCACGGCCGCGCGGACGCGCGCTGGTGATCGGGGCCGGCAAGGCGTCGGCCCAGATGGCGCGGGCGGTCGAACTGAACTGGCCGGGCCCCTTGGAGGGACTGGTCGTGACGCGCTACGGCTACAAAGTCCCGACCGACCGAATCGAGATCGTCGAAGCGGCGCATCCCGTTCCCGACCGGGCCGGGCTGGACGCCGCCGCCAGGATCCTGCAACTGGTGCGCGGTCTGAGCGCGGACGACCTGGTTCTGTGCCTGATTTCGGGTGGCGGCTCCTCTTTGCTGCCGCTGCCGGCCAACGGTCTGACGCTGGCCGATAAGCAGCTGGTGAACCGGGCCCTGCTGCGCTCGGGCGCGACGATCTCCGAGATCAATAGCGTCCGCAAGCACCTGTCGGCAATCAAGGGCGGGCGGCTCGCCGCGGCGTGCGCGCCGGCGCGCGTGGTCACGCTGTTGATCTCCGATGTGCCGGGCGATGATCCGTCGGTGATCGCCTCCGGTCCGACCGTGCCGGATCCGACCACCAGCGCCGATGCGCTGGCGATCCTTCAAAAGTACGCGATCAGCGAGCCGGCTGCGGCGCTGGATCATCTGCGGCGCGGTCACGACGAAACACCCAAGCCGGGCGATCCGCGTCTGGCCGCAGCCGAAGCCATTCTGGTCGGAGCCCCGCAGGCTTCGCTCGAGGCGGCCGCGGCTGTGGCACGGGCCGCGGGCGTGACGCCGCTGATCCTGAGCGATGCCATCGAAGGCGAGGCGCGCGATGTGGCGCTGGTGCATGCCGCCATTGCGCGCCAGATCGCCACCCACGGACAGCCGGCGCGCGCGCCGTGCGTGCTGCTGTCCGGGGGCGAAACGACGGTCACCGTGCGCGGCCAGGGGCGTGGCGGGCGCAACGCCGAATTCCTGCTGGCCCTGGCGATCGCGCTGGACGGGCACCCGAAGGTGCACTCCATCGCGTGCGATACCGACGGAGTCGATGGCACCGAGGACAACGCCGGCGCGATCGCCGGTCCCGATTCGCTCGCCCGCGCGGCGGCGCTGGGACTGCGCGCCAAGGACTTCCTGGCCGATAACGACGGCTACACGTTCTTCGAACGCCTCGGTGATCTGGTGGTCACCGGGCCCACTCTGACCAACGTCAACGATTTCCGAGCGATCGTGGTGCGCTAGCTAGGCCTCAGCCTGTATGGAGCCCTCACCCCCTCCCCTCTCCCGCTTCGCGGGCGAGGGGCGGGGGTGAGGGTGAGTGCCCGATGGGCTCTTAGAACAGGCCGACGACTTTGCCCTTGTCGTCGATGTCGATGGCGTGAGCCGACGGCACCTTCGGCAGGCCCGGCATGGTCATGATGTCACCGCAGATCATCACGACGAACTCGGCTCCGGCTGCCAGCCGCACCTCGCGGATGTCGACCACGTGCCCGGTGGGCGCCCCGCGCACCGCCGGGTCGGTCGTGAACGAGTACTGCGTCTTGGCCACGCACACGGGGTAGTGGCTGAAGCCGGCCTGCTGCAGCCGCTCGATCTCGGCCTTGACCTTGCTGTCGGCCGCGATGTCCGATGCGCCATAGACGCGCGTGGCGATCGCGCGCATCTTGTCCCACAGCGATGCGCGCTCGTCGTATACGAATTTCATCTGGCTGGGCTGCTCGCTGAGGCGGACCACTTCATGGGCCAGCTCCTCTGCGCCGAGGCCGCCCTGCGCCCAGTGGCGCGCGATGACCGCGCGGCACCCTTTCTTGGCCACCCGCTCCGTGACCAGCGCGAGCTCGGCCTCGGTGTCGTGGCTGCGGTGATTGATCGCGACCACGCATGGCAGGCCGTAGACGTTCCGCACGTTGTCGATGTGCCGCTCCACGTTGGCAAGGCCCCGCTCCAGCGCCGGCAGATTCTCCTTCGACACCGCTGCCACCTCGACGCCGCCGTGAAACTTCAAGGCCCGCAGCGTGGCCACCAGCACCACGGCCGACGGACGCAGGCCGGACTTGCGGCACTTGATGTCGATGAACTTCTCGGCTCCCAGATCGGCGCCGAAGCCGGCCTCGGTGACGACGTAGTCGGTCAGCTTCAGCGCGCTGGCGGTCGCCAGCACCGAATTGCAGCCATGCGCGATGTTGGCGAACGGACCCCCATGGATCAGCGCGGGGTTGTTCTCGAGCGTCTGCACCAGGTTCGGCGCCAGAGCGTCTTTCAGCAGCACCGCCATCGCCCCGGCCGCATGCAGATCGCGCGCCATGATCGGAGTGCGTTCCGCCGTGTACGCCACCACGATCCGCCCGAGGCGCTCCTTCAGGTCGCGCAGGCTGGTGGCCAGGCAGAAGATGGCCATCACCTCCGAGGCGACCACGATGTCGAAGCCGTCCTGGCGCGGAAAGCCGTTGGCCGGCCCCCCCAGACCGACCGTGATGTCGCGCAGCGCGCGGTCGTTCATGTCGACCACGCGCCGCCACGCGACCCGGCGCACGTCGATGCCGAGGCTGTTGCCGTGGTGAACGTGGTTGTCGATCAGGGCCGACAGCAGGTTGTTGGCGGCCGCGATCGCGGCAAAATCGCCCGTGAAGTGCAGGTTGATGTCTTCCATCGGCACGACCTGGGCATAGCCGCCGCCGGCTGCGCCGCCCTTCATCCCGAACACGGGCCCCATGGAGGGCTCGCGCAGGCAGATCATCGCCTTCTTGCCGATCCGGTTCAGCGCGTCTCCCAGCCCGACCGTCGTGGTCGTCTTGCCCTCGCCCGCGGGCGTCGGCGACATCGCGGTCACCAGCACGAGCTTGCCGTCGGGGCGGGCCTGGATCGACTCGAGGTAATCGAGCGAAAGCTTGGCCTTGTAGTGCCCGTACGGCTGCAGGTGCTCGGCACCGATGCCCAGTTTTTCCTGCGCCACCTCGGCAATGCGCTTCAGTTTGGCCTGTTGCGCAATTTCGATATCGCTCAGCATTCGTTCGACTCCCCCCACTCCAGGTAAGCGTTGCAGATTCTCGATTCTTTGAACCGCATTATCCGGGTTCCGCTTCGCGCGGGAAACACCTAGCTCATCGCCGCCTCGGGCAGCGGCGGTTTGAAAAGCCTCAGAAAGTTCTCGCGCGTCGCCGCCGCGATCGTCGGCAGCGGCTGCGAGGTCAGCTCGGCCAGCTTCTGCGCAACCGCCACCACGCGCGCCGGCTCGTTGACCTTCCCACGATAAGGCACCGGCGACAGGTAAGGTGCGTCGGTTTCGATCAGCAGGCGGTCCAGCGGAACCTGCGCGACCGTCTGCTGAAGCGATACCGCATTACGAAACGTCACGATTCCGGAATAGGAGATGTAGAAGCCCAGCTCGAGCGCTGCCAGCGCGAACTGCAGCGATTCGGTAAAGCAGTGCATCACGCCGCCCACCTGCGCCGCGTTTTCCTGCTTCAGGATCGTGAGGGTATCGTCAGGCGCATACCGGCTATGCACGACCAGAGGCTTGCCCGCTTCGCGCGCAGCACGGATGTGCACCCGGAAGCGGTCGCGCTGCCAGTCAAGCGGTTCTTTAAGCCGGTAGTAGTCGAGGCCGGTCTCGCCGATCGCGAGCACCCTCGGATGGGCGGCTCGTCCCGCGAGCTGCGCAACGGTCGGTTCTTCGGACTCGGTGGTGTCCGGATGCACGCCGACCGTGGCGAAGATGTCGGGCTCCGATTCAGCCAGTTCCAGCACCGAGGCGAACTCCTCCATCCGCACGCACACATTCAGCGCCGCGCTGACGCCAGCACGCCGCATCCGATCGAGCACCCCGGCGCGATCGGCAACCAGCTCCGGAAACGACAGGTGACAGTGGGAGTCGACGTACATGCCGGTTTGAGTCTTCGTGAAGCAAGGGTTCCTTCTGAACCCTTTTCATTGGCTGGGGGAGCGCGAGGGGGCCGCCCAGCTCCTCGCAGCCGATGGTCCAGCTTTTCGGTCAAGGGTTAGAGCGTTGTCGAAGGTGCTACGCCCGCACTGCGAAGACGCACTATAGGGTATGAGTCGGGCGGGCCGAACGCAGGGCGGCGCCCAGCGCGTCCTCGATCCGCTTGCGAGCGCTGAAACCGGAGTCGTCGGCGGGGAACTGCACGCCGATGCCCGGCGTCTTGGAGGCACCAGCTCCGGATGGGCTGATCCAGACGACCTTGCCGGCCACCGGAATCTTGGTCGGATCGTCGAGCAGCGTCAAAATGAGATAGACGTCGTCGCCAAGCTGATACGGGCGATTGGTCGGCACGAAAATGCCGCCGTTCTTGATGAATGGCATGAACGCCGCGTACAACGCGGCCTTCTCCTTGATCGACAGCGACAGAACCGCGGGCCGGCCGGCGCCCGCACCGGCGGCACCGACCTGCGTGGCGAAGTTCGCGCTCATGATCCGGATCTCGATTCCAACTCAGTCCCCGGGGTGGGTTCCAGGGTCGTTGATCGAACGAATGTAGGACAACAGCATACCCTCGATCGCCAGCTTGGCGTTCAGCGGATGGTCCGCAAACGAGCGCGCATTGCGCAATTCGGCCATCCATGAGCAGGCCTCGGCGACCTGCCATTTGGCCCCGAGTTGCCGCAATGCCGCGACGTCCTGTGGATGATAGCGAACGACCCCGGCCAGGCTAAACGCCAAAAAGTCCCATCCCCAGCGTTGAAACAAAGCGACCGAACCGCCCACGGGCACCTCCCTTGGCACCGCAGCGACGAGCTCGGCGGCTGTGAGCAGGGCGCCCTTGCGCAGCAGCGCCAGCAGCCGGCCGTGCAGCTCGGGGGACAGGCCGTTGCGCTCGCTCTGCGCAGCCAGCAGCGGCGCGCCGCCCGCCTCGATCAGCCGCTGCTGCGGCTGCTCGATGCCCTGCTGTTGGAGCCAGTCGGTCGCCTCGGCCCGCGCCGGCAGAGCGACCCGCAGCAGCGCGCACCGCGAGCGCAAGGTGGGCAGCGTCTCGTCGACCCGGTGGCTCACCAGCAGGAACACGGTCCGCGGCGGCGGCTCCTCGAGAACCTTCAGCAGCGCGTTCGAAGCGGGCGTGTTCAAGGATTCGGCCGGCTCGATCACGATCACGCGCGGTCCTCCGCGGTGCGTAGTCAGCGTGGTCCATTCAGCCAGTTCGCGAATCTGCTCGATCCGGATCTCGCGGCTGGCTCGCGTCCTGGAATCGGCCACCGCAACGGCCGCCTCGCCGTCGAGGCCCTGGCTCGCGCGCGGATCGGGCTCGCCCAGCGCCTGCGGGCGTACTACGCGCAGGTCCGGATGATTGCCGGCGGCGATCAGAGCGCATCCCGCGCAGCGGCCGCAGGCGCCGCCCCTGGCCGCCGAAGCCTCGGCGAAGGCGGCGGCCGTGCGCTGCTCGCACAGCAGGGTTTCGGCCATATCCAGCGCCAGATCGAGCTTGCCGATGCCGGCCGCCCCATGCAGCAGCACGGCATGAACCTGGCGCGCCAGCAGCTGCCCGAGCGACTGGCGTGCGGCCCCCTGCCAGGGAAGCGCTTTCAGGCGCGCCACGGTTTCACGCGTTCGAGGATGCGCTCGAGGATTTCGGTGCCGCTGCTGGCTCCGTCGACGATCAGGAACCGGGCCGGCTCGGCCCGGGCGCGCGCCAGGTAAGCCTCGCGCACCCGCTCGAAGAAGGAGACATCCTCCGCCTCGAAACGGTCCGGTGCGCGCGCCTGCGCTCGCCGGATCGCCGCCTGCGGCGGGTCCAGGTCGACCACGACCGTCAGATCGGGCTGCAGCGTCGGGTGGACCCAGGCTTCCAGGCTGGCGATCCATTCCGCCGGGATCCCGCGTCCGCCCGACTGGTACGCGTAGGTTGCATCGGTAAAGCGGTCGCACAGCACCCAGTGCCCGGTGCCGAGCGCCGGGACGATGACCTCGTCGATGTGCTCGATGCGGGCCGCGAACATCATCAGCGTCTCGGTCAGCGGCGACATCGCCTGGCGCAGCAGAATGCCTCGCAGGGCCTCTCCCAGCGCCGTACCGCCCGGCTCGCGCGTCTCCAGCACATCGATACCGTCGGCGCGCAGCGCCGCGGCCGTGGCGGTGAGCTGCGTGCTCTTGCCGCTGCCGTCGATGCCCTCGAAGGTGATGAAACGCCCTCGCATCGGGCTCAATTGCCGGGTGAGTGGGCCGCCTTCGCGGAAGCGTCGGCGGCCTTGGCCGCCTTCGCCGGGGCGAAGGACGAAGCAGCCGCGGCCTTGGCCGCCGCAGGCGCGGCCGACGCCGCGGCGGAGGCGGCCCGCACGAAGCGGTCGACCGCGCGCTGGTGCTCGGTGAAATTCGTCGAGAACTGCGAGGTGCCATCGCCGCGCGCCACGAAATACAGATCGTGCGTGGCCTCGGGGTTCAGGGCCGCGTCGATCGCGGCCAGGCCCGGCAGCGCGATTGGCGTGGGCGGCAACCCCGCTCTGAGGTAGGTGTTGTAGGGCGTGTCGGCCTCCAGGTCCTTGCGGTGCAGCCGTCCTTCGAAGCGGTCGCCCAGGCCGTAGATCACCGATGGATCCGTTTGCAGCGGCATTCGCAGGTGCTGCCGATTGACGAAGACGGCGGCCACGCGGCGTCGTTCGTCGGCTCTGCCGGTCTCCTTCTCGATCAGAGAGGCCATGATCAGTGCCTCGTACGCATTCTGGTACGGCAGCCCGGGGGCGCGCGCGTACCAGGCGCGGGCGAGACGCTCGGCCTGCGTCTGGTAGGCGCGCCGATACAGGTCCAGGTCGCCGGAGCCCGGGTCGAACACGTAGGTGTCCGGCGCAAACAGGCCTTCGGCGTCCTTCTCGGCCGCGCCGATCGCCTGCAGCAGCTGCGGGTCGCTCAACTGGGACGTCTCATGGCGCAGCTCGGCGGTCGCGTCGAGCTGCGCCCGCAGCTCCCGAAACGTGGTCCCCTCCAGCACCGTGAGCTGTTCGCGCAGCACTTCGCCGCGCTTGATCATCGCAATCACGTCCCGCATCGACATACCGTTTTCGATTTCGTATCGCCCCGCACGCAGGGACCGCGTGGCGCCGCTGGCGCGCGCGGCCGCGACGAACTCGAGCTCGTTCAGGTCGACCCCCGCGGCGCGAATCGCATGCGCGATGGTGCGTGCCGAGGCGCCGTTGGCAATTCGGACCTCGACCCGATCGGCGCTCATCGGCAGCGGAAGTTCGAAGCTGTGCCAGAAAACCATGACCCCCGCGCCCGCCGCAGTGACCAGCAGGCACGCCAGGCCAAGCCAGCGCAGCGCGCGCGCCAAACCCCCGAGTCGCATCGAACAATCCGTTCGGCCAATTGGCGGATTTTACGGGGTTCATATAATGACGAATGCGGCGTCGATTCCAAGGCGCCGAATCCAGGGTGGGAACCCAATGCCTGAAGATCCACGCTCCTCCGTCCAGGCCGGCTCCTGGTCGGCTCCGCTCGAGCAGCTGCGCCTGGCACTGCAGCAGCCGGTGATGGCTGCGCTGACCGACCTGGGGGCCGTGGCGGCCAGCGGCGCCGATGCCGCGCAATTTCTGAACAGCCAGCTGACCGTCGACGTGACCGCGATCGACGCCCAGCGCTGGCAGCTGGGCGCGTACTGCTCCGTCAAAGGGCGCGTGATGGCGCTGTTCGAGATGATGCGCAGCGAGGATGGATTCCTGCTGCTGTTGCCGGCCGAGCGGGCCGGGCCGCTGCGCACGGCGCTCGCGCGCTACGTGCTGCGCTCGAAAGTGCGCCTGCAGGATGCCGCTGGCCAGTGGGCGGTCTTCGGGCTGACCGGTGCGGGTATCGAGGCGGCGCTGCAAGCGGCCGGATTGCAATGTCCCGAAGCGGCCTGGACCTGCCGGGTGCTGGAAGGCGGTGCACGGTTGGCGCGCGTTCCTGCCTCGCCGCGCAGCGGGTCCCGCCTGATGCTGCTGGTGCCGGCGGGGGCGGCGCCGTCGTGGCGTCAGAAACTGGCGGCCATCGCACAGGTCGACCCGAGCGTCTGGTGGTGGTCCAAGATCGATGCCGGGCTGCCGGACGTGTTCAGCGCCACGCAGGAGCGCTTCGTGCCGCAGATGTTGAACCTCGACGTACTCGGCGGCGTGCATTTCAGCAAAGGGTGCTACCCGGGCCAGGAGGTCGTGGCCCGCAGCCAGTACCTGGGCAAGCTGCGTCGGCGGATGGCGCGCGGACATGCCGAGAAGGCGTCGGCCGCCGATGACCTGTTCGGCGCGGACAGCGACGGCGGACCGGTCGGGACGGTCGTGATGGCTGCCTCGTCGCCGGACGGCGGCGTCGATCTGTTGCTGGAGTGTCCGAGCGGGCTTGCCCGGGGAGCGTCGCTGCGGATCGGCGAGGCGCGATCGGCCCCGGTGAGCCTGGGCGAAGTGCCTTACCCGATGATCAATCCGACCGCCTGACCGTTAAGGTTGCCGCCACAATGCCTGCGCGCCGACATTTGAGAGCAACCGCCGTCCGCCCGAACGGACCCACGGCCGCCACGCGATGTGCCTGATCCTGATCGCCTGGCAGACGCATTCCGAGTTTCCGCTGATCGTGGCGGCCAACCGGGATGAGTTCTACGCGCGTCGCACCCGACCGGCGTCCTGGTGGGGGCAGGCCGTGTCGCTGCTGGCCGGGCGCGACGAAGAAGCGGGCGGCACCTGGCTGGGGATCAACCGGCGCGGGCGCTTTGCGGTCGTGACCAACGTGCGCGCACCCAACGAGCGCAATCCGCACGCCACCTCGCGCGGGTTGCTCGTGCTGTCGGCGCTCCAGACGTCCCAGTCGATGCGCGAGTGGTTCGACGAATGCGTCTCCAGGGCCCATTCGTTCAATGGCTTCAACCTGGTGGTGGCCGAACCGGTCCCGGTTGCTTCGCGCGGACCGGGCTCGGACATGGTTTACCTGAGCAACCGCCTGGACGACGGTCCGCGCCGGCTGCAGCCGGGAATCTACGGGCTGTCGAACGCGTTTCTCGATACTCCGTGGCCGAAGGTCACGCGCGCCGTGACCGCTTTTTCGTGCCAGATCGCGCAGCGCGTCAGCACTGAAAACCTGTTGCGGTTGATGGCGGACCGGGAGGTTGCGGGCGAACTGGAGCTGCCGTCCACCGGGGTACCGCGCGACTGGGAGCGCGCCCTGTCCGCGATTCAGATCCGCGCCAATGGCTACGGCACCCGTGCCACGACGATCCTGACCGTGCGGCGCGACGGGCTGGTCGGGTTTGTCGAACGCAGCTTCGACGCGGCCGACCCGGATGTCTATTCCGACCGCCGCTACGAGTTCATGATCGACGGCGCCACGCCCAGTCCGGCCGGATTCGGCGATCGCGGCAAGGGTCAGCAGCAGTCGTAGCGCGCCGTCAGATTGCGGCCCGCATCGCGATGTGGGCGATGCCGGCATCGTCGAATTGCGAACCGACCGCCACGAAGCCGAAGCGCCGATAAAACGGCTGAGCCGACACCTGCGCGAACAGTTCCACTTCGCGGTGCCCGCGCTGCCGGGCGGCCCGCATCAGCGCCAGCAGCAGCGCGGTGCCGACCCCTGTTCCGCGGGCCTGCCGCACCACGGCCATCCGCCCGATGCGTCCGTCCGGCAGCAGGCGCCCCGTCCCCAGCGCCTCACCCGCGGCTTGCGACGCCAGCGCGTGCACGCTGACCGGATCCATCTGGTCGAGCTCGAGCTCGGCCGGCACGCCCTGCTCCTCGACGAATACCTCGAAGCGGATCTTGCGCGCTGGCTCTCCGAGCTCGTCCCAGGACCCCAATACGACCCGGACACTCCCCTCTGCCTTTGCCTCCATAAGGGCAACCTGGCCTAGTGAGCACCTTTTTTCGCATCGCCTGCCACCGCGATCGTCATCTTCGCCAGATCCAGGTACTTGCGCGCGACCGACAGCAGCTGATCGGCGCTGACCGCGTCGAGGCGCGCTTCGAACTGGCGGCTGAATTCGTAGGTCCGGTCCAGATCGAGGTTGCCGGTCCAGCCGGCCGCCAGCGCGCCGTCGTCGGAGCGCCCGAGCACGTGTTCCTCGCGGTAGCCCTGCTTGGCCTGCCGCATCTCCTCTTCCGTGAAGCCGTCGCGCAGCGCGCGCTCCAGCTCTTCCCGGACCTCCTGCTCGACCCGGTTCACGTTCTGCGGTGCCGAGATCGCGAAAACCCCCCACGAGCCTGCGCGGTCGCGCCCGTTGATCCGCAATCCGGCCGCGATTCCGTAGGACAGGCCATCCTTCTGGCGAATCCGATCAACCAGGCGGTTATGCAAGCCCGAGCCGCCTCCGATGATGCGCGTGGCCAGCGCCAGCGCGGGCGCGTCGGGGTCGTCGTCGCGCATGCCCACGCTGACCCGTGTGCCGTAGAACGCGTTTTCCTTGTCGGGCGTGTCGATGAAGATCCGGGTGGCCGGCACCGTCGCGACGTCGTTCAGCAGCAGCTGGTAGGGGGCCTTCGACTTCCACGAGCCGAACCGCTCCACCAGCAGCGGCTCGATCGCGTCCGGGTCGAAGTCGCCCACCAGCGCGATCTCGCCGCGCGCCGTTCCCCAGAAGCGATCGAAGAAGCTGCGTACGTCGGCCAGCGAGACGTTTTTCACCGCTTCGATCCGCTCGGGCAGCGGAATGTAGCGGCGCGGATCGCCCACCGGATAGATGTTGAAATGCGACTGAATCGCGTCGCGCGCGCGCTCGGCCGGATCGTCCAGCCGGCTTTGCAGCCCGGTCAGCATCTCGCGCTTGAGTTGGTCGAATTCGGCCTGCGGAAAGCTCGCTTCCTGGAGCACCGACTCGATCAGCTTCAGGGCGTCGGCGACGGTCGCCCGCGTGGCCTGGAAATTCATCAGGTCGCCGGTCACTTTCAGGCGGGTGAGCTCGTCGTCGATCTGCTGCCGGCTCAGGTTGGTCGTGCCCCGTCCCAGCATGTGCTGTGTCATTTCACGCGCGATCGTCAGCCCATTGAGCGTCTGCAGGTCCCCGAACTGAAACGCCATGGCGACGTTGACGGTGCCGCCCTTGGTCTTCTTCGGCAACAGCGCGATCTTCAGATCCCCCGCGCGCACGATCTTCGTGCGGGCGTCGATGTTCTGCGGGCTCGGATCGAAGCGCTCTCCGGCCTCGGTGGCGGCGTGCGGAGCGAAGTCCTTCAGCATCTGCTCCACCGGCAGCGGCGGCGGGATCTCGGCGCGCTGCGGCGCGCTCTCCGGCAGGAAGATGCCGACGGTGCGGTTGTCGCGCTTCAGATACCGCTGCGCAGCCGCCACCACGTCGGCCGCCTCGACGCGCTCGGTGGCATCCCGGAACAGAAAAAACAGCCGCCAGTCTCCCTGCGCGATGTAGTCCGACAGCGTGACGCCGAAACCCTGGGGGTCGGCCAGCGCCCGCTCGGCGTCGGTCTGCTCGGAGCGGCGCATCCGATCCATCTCGGCGCGGGTCGGGGCGTTCTGCGCCAGGGAGTGCTCGACCACGTCGATCAGCCGGTCGCGCGCCCGCTCGATCGAGTCGCCCGGCTTCACGATCGCGCCGAACACGATCACGCCGGGGTCGTGCAGGAACATCGGATCGGCGAACACCTGCGCCGCCAGACCCGTCTCCACCAGCTCGTGGTGCAGCCGCCCGCTGGGCGTCTCGCCCAGGATATCGGCCAGTGCCGACAATGCGACCGTATCGGCACTGCGGCCGGCCGGAATGTGGTAGCCGACCAGCACGATCTGGGTGTCGCCCTTTCGGCGAACCGTCACGGCGCGCTCGCCGTCCTGTGTGGGCTCGACCGTCCATTGCGGCGGCAGCTCGCGCTTGGGGCGCGGAATGCGGCCAAACGTGTCCGCGATCAGCCGGAGCGTGGGGTCAACCTCGAAATGGCCGGCAATGATCAGCACGGCGTTGTCCGGCTGATAGTAGATCCGGTAAAACGCCTTCAGGTTCTCGATGCGTACGTTCTCGATGTCGCTGCGGGCGCCGATCGTCTCTTTGCCGTAAGCGTGCCACTGGTACATCGCCGACAGCAGGCGTTTGAACAGCACATCGATCGGATCGTTCTCGCCTTTTTCGTACTCGTTGCGCACCACCGTCATCTCGGAGTCGAGATCCTTGCGGGCGATGAACGAATTGGTCATCGCGTCGGCTTCGCGCCGCAGCGCCCAGTCCAGGTTGTCGTCGCTCGCCTGGAAGGTCGAGAAGTAATTGGTCCGGTCATAGCTGGTCGATCCGTTGTTGCGGAAGCCGCGAGCGGAGAACTCGCGGTCCGGATCCGGAAAGTGCGTCGAGCCCTTGAACATCAGGTGCTCGAGCAGGTGGGCCATTCCGGTCTCGCCGTAGTTTTCCATCCTGGATCCGACCAGGTACGTGACGTTCACGGTCACGGTCGGCTTGGACAGGTCCGGGTACAGCAGAACGCGCAGTCCGTTGCTCAGCTGGTACTCGGTGATACCCTCCACCGACGCGCCCTGGCTGACGCCCGCCGGCAACTCCGCCCAGGCCGGATCGACCAGCTTCAGACCGAACAAGGCCAGTACGGCCCACCGCTTGATGGCGCGCTTCATTGGCTTCACGCGAGGGCGGTCCGTTGCAGCAGGCACGGCCGCCGAACTGTGGTTGGAAAGCGTGATTGTGCCGGATCCGCCGCGACGATCTGTCACGGGCGACCGGCTAGAATGCGCTCCGTACGAGCGTCGGTTTCGGGCCTCCGAAGCGTCGAACCGCACGCCGCGCCGGCGCCTCGCTGCGCCAATTCCAGGTTTCCTGCGGAACATCGAACTTGAAGATACTGCTCGATCTGCTGCCAGTCGTGGTCTTCTTCACGGTGTTCCGGATTGCCAGGGCTTCCCCGCACGCGGCGCAGGCCTGGGCCACCGCCATCCTCGGGTCGATGCCCGCCGCTGGAGAGGCCGTCTCCGATATCGTGCCGGTGATCCTGGCGACCGCGTGCGCGATCGTCGCCACCGTGATCCAGGTCGGCTGGCTGCTGATACGGCGCGCCAAGGTGTCGGTATCGGTCTGGCTCAGCCTGGTGTTGATCATGGTATTCGGCGGCCTGACGGTCTGGCTGCACAACGAGTGGTTCATCAAATGGAAGCCAACGCTGCTCTATTGGGCCTTCGCGGCGGTGCTCGCCGGCGGACAATGGATCTGGAAGCGCAACCTGCTGGGCGTGCTGTTTTCCCGGGAGTTGCAGCTGCCGCAAGTCGCCTGGGACCGTCTGCTGGTCGCCTGGGCGGTTTTCTTTCTGGTGCTGGGCGGGCTGAACCTGTTCGTGGCCTACCAGTTCAGCACCGCGGCCTGGGTCGACTTCAAAACGTTCGGCCTGCTGGGCCTGACGCTCGCGTATTCGGTCTCCACCGCCGTCTACGTCGCCCGGCATTTGAAGGAACCGAGCAATGGTTGACCCGATGATCGAGTCCATCCGCAACCTGCTGCGGCCGCTCGATCCGACCGAGCTTCAGATCGAGGACGAAAGCGACCAGCACGTGGGACACGCGGGCGCGCGCGACGGCGCCCGCCATTTTCGGCTGCGTCTGGTCAGCGCGCGTTTTCCGGGTCTGACCCGCCTTCAGCGGCACCGTCTCGTGTATGATTGTTTGGATAGCCTGATTCCGCGCGGTATTCATGCGCTGGCGATGACCTTGCTGAGCCCAGAGGAGGCGGCGGCAGCAGGGAATAACCCACCTCCATCCCGAGAGTAATTCTGATGCCCCGAATCATTTCTTTTGTCCTCGCGGCCTTGGCCGCCGGATCGGCGTTTGCGCAGAACGCCGCCACGCCGAACGCTGCCGCGCCAGCCGCCGCGGCACCGAACGCTGGCGCGCAGAAGGCCGTCGCCCAGAACGTGGCCATGGTCAACGACAAGCCGATCACCAAGGCGACGGTCGACCAGTTCGTCCAGCAGCTCGGCCAGCCCGATACGCCCGAGTTGCGCGACAAGATCAAGGAACAGCTGATCGAGCGCGAGGTGTTCCTGCAGGAGGCCGTCAAGCGCGGCATACCGGAGCGCGCGGACGTGAAATTCCAGCTCGACTTCGTGCGCAAGACCGCGATCATCCAGAACCTGTTTCGGGACGAGCAGAAGAAGCACCCCATCACGGACCAGCAGGTGCAGGCCGAGTATGACAAGCAGAAAGCGACCCAGGGCGACAAGGAATACCACGCGCGTCACATCCTGGTCGAGAAGGAAGATGAGGCCAAGGAGATCATCGAGCAGCTCAAAAAGGGAACCAAGTTCGAGGATCTGGCCAAGAAATCGAAGGACCCGGGTTCGGGCGGCCGCGGCGGCGATCTGGGTTGGGCTGCGCCGAGCGCATACGTCAAGACGTTCTCCGACGCGATGATCAAGCTCGACAAGGGCAAGTTCACCGAAGTGCCGGTGCAGACGCAGTTCGGCTACCACGTGATCCTGCTGGAAGATGTGCGCGAGACTCAGTTTCCGGCGCTCGACCAGGTCAAGAGTCAGATCAGCGAATCGATACAGAACCGCCAGGCGCAGGCTTTCGCCGAAGAGCTGAAGAAGAAGGCCAAGATCCAGTAGCGGGTCGACCGTTCCAATGGCACCGGGGGCGCTCAGGCGCCCCTTGTCGTTTGGAACGCGTGCACGATCAGGTCAGCGGAAGCGAGCGGCGCCGCACCCCGGTCAGCGTGAAAATGGCGTTGGCCACCGCCGGCGCGATCGGAGGCGTTCCCGGCTCGCCCACTCCCGCCGGAGGACGGTCGCTCGCTACCAGGTGGGTTTCGACCGGAGGCGCCTCGTCCATCCGCAGCACCGGATACTGCGGGAAGTTGCGCTGTTCGACGCGGCCTTCGCGGATCGTGATGCGCTCGCCAAGCGCCGCGCTCAGGCCGAAGATGACCGCGCCTTCGATCTGCTGCGCCACCAGCTGCGGATTGACCACGATGCCGCAGTCGATCGCGCACACCACGCGGTGAACGCGCGGGCGGCCGTCCTGCATCGAAACCTCGGCCACCTCGGCCACGATCGAGCCGAACGACTCGTGCAGCGCCAGACCGCGCGCGCGCCCCTGGGGCAGCGGTCCGCCCCAATCGGCCTTGCGGGCCGCGAGCTCGAGCACGCGGCAATGACGCGGATGCTGTTGCAGCAGCGACAGCCGCAGCTGCAGCGGGTCGGCCACGGTGGCGTGCGCCAGCTCGTCGATGAACGATTCGGTGAAGAAGGCGTTGTGCGAGTGACCGACCGAGCGCCAGTTGCCGATTGGCACCTTCGATGCGACGCGAACGTGGCTGCAGTGGCGCCGCTCGAACTCGTAAGCCTGGTCGAAATGGCCCTCGGCGGTGGTCGGGTCCGGCGGGTTCAGGCGCATGAACGGAAACGCGCGCTGCTGAAATTGCGGGCCAAGCGCATCCGATGCGGTCCGGCTGACCCAGGCGAATGCACGCCCGCCCGCGTCGATCCCCGCCCGAAATCGGGCCACGGCGGCGGGCCGGTAGAAGTCGCGCCCGAAGTCCTCTTCACGCGACCACAGCACCTGGACCGGGGCCGGCGCCAGCTGCAGCGCCAGCTCGATGGCCGGCACCAGATAGTCGCTTTCCAGGCGCCGGCCGAATCCGCCGCCGAGCTGCGTGACGGTCAGGTCGATGCGGTCCAGGCTGACGCCGCTGGTGCGGGCGGCGACGCGGCGCGCAACGCTGGAGGCCTGCGTGGGCGCCCACAGCTTCAGGCGCCGGTCGACGAACTGCGCGGTGCAGTTCATCGGCTCCATCGTCGCATGCGCCAGCCACGGGGCCTCGTACTGTGCCTGCACGATCCGCGGCGCCGATTGCAGCGCCGCGAGCGCGTCGCCGCGCGCGAAAAACACCCAGCCGCCCGGGCGATCGAGGGCCTGACGCATCTGCTGAAACAGCCGGTCGCCGTCCGGCGGATCGTCATCGCCGAAGTCCCAGTCGGTGCGGACCGCCGCCAGCGCCTGCTGGGCCTGCCAGGTGCTGCGTGCAACGACCGCAATCCCCGGGGCGGCGCCGGCGCCACCCTGGTAACGGGTGACGCGGATCACGCCCGGCATCTTCTCGGCCTGGCCCGGATCAAACGAGCGCAGCTTGCCCCCGAAAATCGGGCAGGCCCGAATGGCCGCGTGCAGCATCCCGGGCTGGCGCACGTCGATTCCGTATTGGGCGAGCCCGCTGACCTTGTCGGCGCTGTCGATCCGCGGGGCCGCACTGCCGATCAGCCGGAACTGCGCGGGCGGTTTCAGCTCGATCGCGGCCGGCGGCGCAAGGCGCGCCGCGGCGGCCGCCAGTTCTCCATAGCCGAGGGAGCGGCCGGCACCGTCGCTGACCACCCCCTCGCGTGCCCGGCAGGCCGAAGCCGGCACGCCCCAGCGCCGCGCGGCCGCTTCGATCAGCATCTGGCGGGCCGCTGCGCCGGCCTGGCGCATCGGAATCCACGCATCCCGCACGCTGGAGCTGCCGCCGGTGACCTGCAGGCCCAGGTCACGGGCAACCTTGGAAACGAACCACTGCGCCAGGCGCGCCCCGAGCGCCTCGGCCCGATCGGGGTGGAACGCGAGCGACTGAGCCATGACGGCGACGTTGGCGTAGATCGGATCGTCGCTGGCGGCCACGACGCGCACCCGCGCCAGCGGCACCTCGAGCTCCTCGGCCACCAGCATCGCCAGGCCGGTGAAGACGCCCTGCCCCATCTCGCTGCGCGGAACGACGACGCCGACCGTACCGTCCGCTTCGATCCGGACCCAGCCGTTCAGCGCGACCGGTTGCGACGGCGATGCACGGCCGAGCCGGCCCGCGGGCGGCGCCACGGCCCAGCCGACCAGCAGCGCCCCGGCGGCACCGGCTGCAGACAGCAGAAATGCGCGTCGCCGCAAACCCGATCCTTGGCACCGGTCCCGACCTCGTACAATTTACGGGCTATGCGTGCCCGCGTCGACCGGCGCGGCAAACAAAACCATAACAGGAGACTCCGATGACTTTATCGTTTGTCCGCCGCGCTGCTGTCGGCCTCGCCGTAGGACTGTGCGCAACGAGCGGCTTCGCCGCCAACGTGCTGTCCTTGAAGGAGAAGGTCGAGTTGCCGGTTCCTCCCGAGAAGGTCTGGGACGTGATCAAAGACTTCAACGGGTGGCAGAGCTGGCATCCTGTGGTCGCCAGCACCGAGATCACCTCAGGCAAGGGCAATACGCGCGGGACCACGCGGGTGTTGACGACCAAGGACGGCGCCAAGATCACCGAAGTGCTGGTGCGCTACCAGGCGAAGGTGTTCTCTTATACCTACCGGATCACCGACAGCCCGCTGCCCGTCACCGACTACGTCTCCACGCTCCAGGTGAAGGCTGCTCCGTCGGGCTCCGTCGTGTACTGGACCTCCCACTTCAAGGCCAAGGAAGGAACGCCCGATGCGGACGCGCTCAAGACGATGCGCGGCGTCTACCGGGCCGGTCTGGACAATCTGAAGGAGAAGCTGAAGTAGCCCCTACTCCAGCTCTTCGTACAGGGCCAGCGTCAGGAATTCGACGAACTGTTCGCTGGTCGACATGTCCTCGAAGATCCGCGCCGCCCGCTCGTAGTCGTCCAGCGGGCCGTCGATCTCTTTTCCGACCTTGGCGAGCTCTTCTGGAATCAGCGCGCGCACCAGCTCGACCGTGACCTTGCGGCCGTCCTGCAGCCGCCCTTTGGGCGAGCGGATCCACTGCCACACCTGCGAGCGTGAAATCTCGGCGGTGGCCGCATCCTCCATCAGGTTGTGGATCGGCACGCACCCGTTGCCGCCGAGCCACGAGCCCAGGTAGTGGATGCCGACGTTGATGTTCATTCGCAGCCCGGCCTCGGTGATCGGTTTCTCGGGCTCGAAGCGCATCAGGTCGGCCGAGCTGGCCTGGACGTCGTCGCGCTGCCGGTCGATCTGGTTGGGCCGATCGCCCAGCACGCGCGTGAATTCCTGCATCGCGATTTGCACCAGGCCCGGATGCGCGACCCAGCTGCCGTCGTAGCCGTCGCCCGCCTCGCGCGCCTTGTCAGCGCGCACGCCGGCCAGCGCTTGCTCGTTGGCGGCCGCATCGTTCTTGATCGGGATCAGCGCGCTCATTCCGCCGATCGCCGGGGCCCCGCGTCGGTGGCAGATCTTCAACAGCAGCAGCGCGTAGGCGCGCATGAACGGTGCCGTCATCGTGACCAGCGCGCGGTCGGCCAGGCAGAACCTGGAGTCGCTGCGGAACTTCTTGATGCATGAAAAAATGTAATCCCACCGCCCCGCGTTCAGTCCGGCCGAGTGCTCCCGCAGCTCGTACAGGATCTCGTCCATCTCGAACGCCGCCAGGATCGTCTCGATCAGCACGGTCGCCTTGATCGTGCCGCGCGCGATGCCGAGCTCGTCCTGAGCAAACAGGAACACATCGTTCCACAGGCGCGCTTCCAGATACGACTCGAGCTTGGGCAGATAGAAGAAGGGCCCCTGGCCGCTCGCGGCGAGCTCGCGTCCGTTGTGGACCATGAACAGCGCGAAATCGAACAGGCCTCCCGAGATGCGTTCGCCGTCGACCAGAACGTGCTTCTCGTCCAGGTGCCACCCGCGCGGCCTGACCAGCAGGGTGGCGGTGTTCTCGTTCAGCCGGTACACGCGCCCGTCGGCCGAGGAAAACGAGATCCGGCGCCGGATCGCATCCATCAGGTTGACCTGACCTTGAATCTGGTTGTCCCAGTTCGGCGTGTTGCTGTCCTCGAAGTCCGCCATGTAGGCATCGGCGCCCGAGTTCAGCGCATTGATGATCATCTTGCGCTCGACCGGGCCCGTGATCTCGACGCGCCGGCGTTCGAGCGCCTTGGGCAGCGCCGCCACGCGCCAGGCGCCGTCGCGCACCGAGCGCGTCTCGGCCGGGAAATCCGGCCGCTGCCCGCGATCGATCTGCGCGGCCCGCTCCGCACGCAACGCCATCAGCTGGCGGCGGCGCGGCTCGAACGCGCGGTGCAGCTTGACCAGGAACTGGAGCGCTTCCGGGGTCAGGACGGCGTCGAAGCCCGGCTTGATCAACGCCTGTACGACAACTCCCGCGTGGCCCGTCATGACCTACCTCCCGCTGTGCAGCTGAAGTGCGAAATCGACCGCGTCGTTCAGCGTGCGACCGATGCCGTCGGGCCGGCTGCCCAGGCGTTCGACCGGCGCGGCCGAGCGATTGACCCAGTAGCTGCGATAACCGTACCACTTGGCGCCGATCGCATCCCATCCGTTGCTGCTGATCAGCAGCAGTTCCGCGGCCGGATGCCCCAACGTCAAGGGGCCCAGCTCGTACACGGCCGGCGCCGTCTTGTACGCGCGCGCCTGGTCGGCCGACAGCAGCACGTCGAAGTAATCGTCCAGGCCAGCGCCATGCAGCGCATCCTCGAGCTGGCCGGGATCCCCGTTGGTCAGCACTCCGACCGTCAGATCGGCCGCCACCAGGCGCCGCAGGGCCGGGATCGCGTCGGGATGGGGCGCAAGCTGCGTGAACTCGTGCATCAGCATGCCGCAGCCCGCCGCGTCCAGCGGAAGATGCATGGCCTCGCACGCGTACTGCAGCGCGTCTTCCACCACCTGCGTGAACGGCACATAGCGGCTCGACATCGTGCGCAAGCGCGAGTACTCGAGCTGCTTGTCGCGCCACAGTTGCGACAGCGCCGCGCCATGGCCGGGAAACAGGTGGTCGGCTCGGGCCGCGACCGAATGCACGTCAAGCAGGGTTCCGTAAAGATCGAACAGAACCGCGCTCAATGCCTTGGCCATGGCTGGTCTCCTTTCGCCCGCTTGCGCCGCAGTTGGTACCGCGATCAGTATATTGTGGAGCGGTGCCCGGTCGGGTCGGCGATTAAGCGCAGAACCGGTCCAGGTCCATCGTCGAACGCCGCCCCAACGAGGCGCCGTTTTGCTGCAGCCACGCATCGGTCTGGGTCCGGCCCTCGGCCCGGAGCCGGAGCAGGAACGGCAGACTGGTGTTCAGCGTCTTTTCCACGTTGAGCTGACTGACTTTCTCGTCGGTCTCGATCAGGTGCAGATTCAGACCGGCCAGCCGCTGCTCCAGCTTGCCGCGAAGCAGCCTGGAGCGCAGCGCCACGCGCCGGCTCAACGCGAGACCGCGCATTTCAGTCAGGAAGGTCGTATTGAAATGGATTTCGGTCAGGCGCGAGCGGATCGCCTCGGCCGTGGTCGGTGTCGAGGGCCGCTGCAGCGGCAGCAGCAGCACGATCAGCAGATCGCGGCCGCTGCATTCGTGGATCAGCGGATAGACGGCAGGATTGCCCGTGTAGCCGCCGTCCCAATACGCTTCTCCGTCGACCAGCACGGCCTGATTCAGGGCCGGCAGGCAGGCCGAAGCGAGCAGGTGGTCGACCGTGAGGTCGCGCTCGCGGAACACGCGCAGCGCCCCGGTTGTGACGTGGGTGGCGCCGACGAACAGGCGCACGGGGCTGGCCAGGCGGATGCGCTCGAAGTCGAACAGGGACTCGAGGATCGAGCGCAGCGGATTGATGTCGAACGGATTGAGCTGGTAGGGCGAGAAAAACCGCGTCAGTCCCAGCAGGAACTTGGTGGACGCGGTCAGCCCGGTGGGCGGTTCGCTCGCGAGCGAAGCTTGTACGGGGTACGAGGCGGCGCCGACCGCGGTCCAGAACGCTTCCAACTTCTGCTTGGCGCCGTTGCCGCCGCCTTCGGCCAGTCCCTGCGCCAGCGCCAGGGCGTTCATCGCGCCGGCGCTGGAACCGCTGATCGCCTCGAAGCTCAGATCCTGCTCTTCGAGCAGCCGTTCCAGCACACCCCAGGTGAATGCGCCCAGGGCGCCCCCACCCTGCAGGGCCAGGTTGATCGTACGCCGAGGCAACGGAGGATCGACCGGTCAGCTGTCGCCGAAGTGGTTTGCACAAGCCCAGGGGAAAAAATAAGCCGCCATAAGGCGGCTCCAAAGTCTTCGTATTCTATCTTCGTGTTGTTCTGGAGGCGTCCCCAGGTTCCTCGCCCCGCCCGTCTCCCTCCGGCGCTCGCGCGCAAATACTCGACTCGAAGAGCGGCGCAGCATAGGGCGCGGTCCTGCCGTTCACAAGACGCGATGCAACCACACGTTGCTTTCGCACAACGCAGCGCGCGACGCTTGCTCAGGCAGCCTTTCGTTTGCCGGGATTCGCTAAGAACTGCTCGTCTTCGGTCGATCCGGACAGCGCCGTGGTGGAGGATTGGCCGTGCTGAACCGTCTGTGTCACCGCATCGAAGTAACCGGTTCCCACTTCGCGCTGGTGCTTGACCGCGGTAAAACCCATCTCGGCGGCCGCAAATTCCGCTTCCTGCAACTCGACAAAGGCGCTCATCTGGTTGCGCGAGTATCCGTGCGCGAGCTTGAACATCGAGTAATTCAGGCTGTGGAACCCGGCCAGCGTGATGAACTGGTACTTGTACCCCATCGCCGCGAGTTCGCGCTGGAAACGCGCGATGGTGCCGTCGTCCAGATTCTTCTTCCAGTTAAACGACGGCGAGCAGTTGTAGGCGAGCATCTTGCCGGGGAACTGGCGATGGATCGCTTCCGCGTAGGCCCGGGCGTAGGCCAGATCGGGCTTGCCCGTCTCACACCAGACCAGGTCCACATACGGGCAGTACGCAAGACCGCGCGCCACCGCCTGCTGCAGGCCGGGCCGGGTGCGATAGAAACCCTCGACCGTGCGTTCGCCGGTCAGGAACGGACGGTCGTTGTCGTCGACGTCGCACGTCAGCAGATCGGCCGCTTCGGCGTCCGTGCGCGCAATCAGTACGGTGGGCACGCCCAGCGTGTCCGCGGCCAGCCGCGCCGCCACCAACTTCTCGACCGCTTCGCGAGTCGGCACCAGCACCTTGCCGCCCATGTGACCGCACTTCTTGACCGAGGCGAGCTGGTCTTCGAAATGCACCCCGCTGGCGCCGGCGGCAATCAGCGCCTTGGTCAGTTCGAATGCGTTCAGCACGCCCCCGAATCCGGCCTCGGCGTCGGCCACGATCGGAGCGAAATAGTCGATGTATCCGGGATCGTCCGGATTTTTTCCCTCCATCCACTGGATCTGGTCGCAGCGCGTCAGCGCGTTGTTGATCCGGGCGACCACCGACGGCACCGAGTTCACCGGATACAGGGACTGGTCCGGGTACATCTCGCCGGCCAGGTTGGCGTCGCCTGCGACCTGCCAGCCCGACAGGTAGATCGACCGCAGCCCGGCCTTGACCTGCTGCATCGCCTGGTTGCCGGTCAATGCGCCCAGCGAAGCGACGAAAGGCTCGCTGGTGAGCATCTGCCACAGCCGCTCGGCCCCGCGCCGCGCCAACGTGTGCTCGAAGGCCACTGAGCCGCGCAGAGCAACGACGTCCTCGGCGCCATAGCCGCGGCGAATTCCCTTCCAGCGCGGATTCTCGGTCCATTCCTTTTGCAGGCGTTGGGCCTCTTGTTTGCGAGCGGTCATGGGTTCTCCATCGTCAGGTGGCGGGCCGGGTCGGATCAGCGCTTCAATCGAGCGGGTCTGCCGGCTGCTCACGAACCCGATCGATGACGAGGATGCTAGGTAAACTCGCGCGCTGCAACAAGTCTCATGTCATATATAAGACAATATTTTTTTACTTGTTGGTTCAACACATTAAACATTAGATTCCATGTGTCGAAACAACTTTCTCACTCTTGAAATGGCAGCTGTTGCCTCGCACAAGGCCTCGTTTCACATCACAAAACGCGCTTCGAGGCCTGAAATGGCCGCGCCCCGGGGACACCAACCGCAGCGGTGCGGCCAGGCTGGTCCCACGGGCGCTGAGGCTCAGCAGCGACCGCCGGATCGGCCTTGCGGAGCACGGCCGCCGCCGGATGCACCGGCCAGGCGGCGCGGGCCCGGATGTGATAATGGCTGCTGCAAAACCTGGAAAGCACCATGCGTCGCAATCGATTCATCTCACGCGCCCGGCACCAGGCCGACGCGGACACGCTCGCGAAGCTGGCGAAGCGGCTGTCCGAGTCCGGCAGCCGCATCGAGGACCGCTTGTGGGAGCGGCGCCTGGTCGAGCTGGTCAACGACCGGCTGGCGCGCGGCTTCGGCGATGCGATCGAGGCGGCGCTCGATGAGCTCGGCTCCGAGCATCCGCGCGCGTACGACGATCTGGCCGATCTGGCCGAATCGTGCGCGGAGAGCACCACGGTGGAGATCGACGGCAAGCCGCACGATGCGCTGCTGCTGGCCATTCCGGTCCTGGCCTGGTCGCGCTATCGGCTGCCCGCAACCACGCTGAGCCCGTCCCTGCTCGATAACCTGCTGGCGCAGGTGGTCGGCCACCTGGCGCCCCGCGGGGCGCATTGCGCGGTCGCCGATTACCTGTTTTCGATCGATCAGCTGCCCGAATCGCTCGGCGAAGTGCGCGACAGCGCCGATCAGATGTTTTCGGCGGCCGCGCAGGACGGCCGCCTGAAGGTGGACGCCAAGAGCCTGCGCGAGCCGATCGCAATGCTGGCCGATGCCCGCTATCTGCTGTCGGCGATCGTGGTGCCGCAGGGCAGCCCGCTGTTTCACTGGCAGCAGACCGGCGTCGATCCGGATTCCAAGCTCAGTGCGGTGCAGGCCTTTCGCGAGCAGGTCGACAACGTGCTGGCGCCGGTGATGACCGGGTGCAAATTCCGCACGCTGGCGCCAAACGCCTTTCACGCGGCGCTGCGCCACGGTGACCGCGAGCTTCGGGAGTTCTCCCTGGAAGCAGCCGTGTCCTACCTGAAGCTGTCGTACGACCTGTCGCCGTCGGCGTTGCAGGCGACCATTGCGCCATACGAGGAAAAGCGTGAGCGCTCGGCCCCGGAGATCCGGATCGGAATATCACGGGCCGGGGAGGACGATCTGGTGATCGAAGGCGTGGTGTGGCCGCTGCTGGGCGACGACGAGGAGCGATCCGTCGAGGAGATCGAGGCCGCCTTGAGGCGCCTTGGGGTGGTCCGGCTGATCACGCACGCGCACCGATTTCCGCTGGAGTTTTGCGACGACTGCGGCGCGCCCATGTTCCCCAATGCGGCCGGCCATTCGGTCCATACCGAGTCGCCCGACGAGGGCGAGGAGCAGCCCTCGGCGCCGCTGCATTGAACCATGCCGAGCGGCTACGTGCATGGCTACGGCCGGCACGAGAGCGCGCGTCCGCAGGATCAGGCCGCAACGCTGGATCGGGGCAACGTGCAAATTCATCAAGCGGACCTGTACGCGCCGCCTTTCGCTCCGGAATCCTTCGACCACGTCTTCGTCTGTTTCGTACTGGAGCATCTCGCCGATCCGGTCGGAGCGCTGGCTGAATTCGAGATGCATGCAAGGGGCGCGATATCGCGAACGCGGGAGGGCGTATTGCCGATCGCCGAATGAAGGCTGAGGGACACGAACAGTTCGCCCGGTAGTTTGCAGTGTCGTCGCCCTACGATCCACCGACAAGCGTGGAGGTACTCATGGCGAAGCAAACGAAGGCACAGTTTCGCGCAGCCCGTCGTCGTGAAGACGTCGCTTTCAGGCTTCTGGCCGCCGGCGCCGTCATCGTGATCGTGCCCCTGGCCTTGCCGGCATCGCCGCTGGGAAAGGGAGCGTCGGCGATCCTGCCGCTCGGCTTCATCGTGCTCGTTCTCGGTGCGGTTCTGCTCTTTATGGGGCGCCCGCGAAAGGCCGGGCGCGCGCGGGCCCCGGCACACCCCGAGTACGTGCCGACGCTGCTCACCAGGCTTGACATGCCCGAACAAGATCTGGTGGCTGCGCATTTCGAGCGTGCGAGCCAGGAAGCCAAGGCAACCTGGCGGAGAAGATCCAGCAGGCCGTCATCTTGGGGGCCGGCCGTCTTCCGCGTCATCGAATGGCGCCGCTTCGAAGCGGTCGTCGAAGCCTTGTTCCAGCAAGCCGGCATGGAAACCAGATCTCAGTCGCACGGTGCCGATGGCGGTGTGGACATCTGGCTGTATTCGAGGCAGCAGCCGGGAATTGCGGTCGGCCTCGTGCAGTGCAAGCATTGGTTCAACAAGCCGGTCGGCGTGGAAAAGATCCGGGAACTGCGTGGAGTGATGGCGGCGAGGAAGGTCGGCCGCGGCATCTTCTCGACAACCAGCACGTTCACCGCGGACGCCACGCAATTCGGCCGGGACAACGGCATCGATCTGCTGGATGTCGACCGGCTGCTGGCCTTGATTGCCAAGCGGAAGCCGGAACAGCAGCGGGCGCTGCTCGACGTGGCGCTGGAAGGCGACTACTGGCGGCCGACCTGCGTGAATTGCGGCATCAAGATGGTCGAGAGAGCCCCTCGCAAGGGCGGCGATGCGTTCTGGGGCTGCGCGAAGTTCCCGCAGTGCAGATCGACCTTGCCGATGAGAGCTGCGTGAGCGGTCGTCAGCTTGACGCACGCCGTCAAGGATATACGATCGTTATCCGGTCACAGGATGAGAACATGAAAAAGTCAGGAGCAAGCGAAGGCCAGCCGGCATCGGAGCTCATTTCGAAAAGAATCGCCGAACTCGGGGACTGGCGCGGGGAAACCCTCAACCGCATGCGCAAGCTCATCAAGGAAGCGGACCCGGACGCCGTCGAGGAGTGGAAATGGATGGGCACTCCGATTTGGTCGCACGACGGCATCATCTGCACGGGCGAGTCCTACAAGAACGTCGTGAAGCTTACCTTCGCCAAGGGCGCGTCTCTGAAGGATCCGGCCCGTCTGTTCAACTCGAGTCTCGACGGAAACACACGCCGCGCGATCGACATCCACCAGGGAGAAAAAGTTGACGCGTCCGCCTTCAAGGCGCTCGTTCGCCAGGCGGTCGCCCTCAACAGTTCCGGCAAGTCGAAAGCTTCGAAGAAAGCGAAGTCCTGAGGAATCGCGCCCCTGATCAGTGCACGGTCCGCTCGAACAGGAATCGCCCGTCCCTGAAGTCGACCGGAACCACGTCCTTCGGGCCGACCTTTCCTTCCAGCAGCAGCTTGGCGATCGGATTTTCGATCTGCTGCTGGATCGCCCGCTTCAGCGGCCGCGCGCCATAGAGTGGATCGAATCCGATCTTGGCCAGCTCGGCCAGCGCCGCGTCGCTGACGACCAGCTTCAGGTCCTGCGCAGCGAGCCGCGCCTCCAGACGACGCAGCTGGATCCTCGCAATCGCTTCGATCTGCTGTCGATCCAGGGCGTGGAACACGACGATTTCGTCGATCCGGTTGACGAACTCGGGCCGGAAATGGTTGCGCACTTCGCCCATGACGGATTCCTTGATCAGCTCCGGATCCTGGCCCGCCATCCGCTGGATCTCGTGCGAACCCAGGTTCGACGTCATCACGATCACCGTGTTCTTGAAGTCGACGGTGCGTCCCTGTCCATCCGTCATGCGGCCGTCGTCCAGCACCTGCAGCAGCACGTTGAACACGTCGCCGTGCGCTTTTTCGACCTCGTCGAGCAGGATCACGCTGTATGGTTTGCGCCGCACCTGCTCGGTCAACTGGCCGCCCTCCTCGTAACCCACATAGCCCGGAGGAGCGCCGATCAAACGCGCCACCGAGTGGCGCTCCATGTATTCGGACATGTCGATCCGGATCAGGTGATCCTCGCTGTCGAACAGGAATTCGGCCAGTGCCTTGCACAGCTCGGTCTTGCCCACGCCCGTGGGTCCGAGGAACAGGAACGAACCGTACGGCCGGTTGGTATCGGCCAGCCCCGCGCGCGAGCGGCGGATCGCGTCGGATACCAGCCGGACCGCTTCGTCCTGCCCGACCACCCGCGAGTGCAGGTACTCTTCCATCTTCAGCAGCTTCTCGCGCTCGCCCTGCATCATCTTGGACACCGGAATGCCGGTGGCGCGCGACACGACCTCCGCGATTTCCTCGGCCCCGACTTCCTTGCGCAGCAGCTTGAACTCGCGCTTGCCGCTGCCCGATTCGGCCTCTTTGAGCTGCCGCTCCAGCGCCGGCAGCTTGCCGTACTGGATCTCGGCGAGTTTGTCGAACTGGCCGCGACGCTGCAGATCGGCCATCTGGGCCTTGAGCCGTTCGATCTCGGCCTTGATCTGGGCCGATCCCTGCACGGCGGCTTTTTCGGCGCGCAATTCCTCTTCCAGATCGGCGTATTCGCGCTCGAGGCGCTTGATCTCGGCCTCGATCAGCTCGAGCCGCCGGCGCGAGGCCTCGTCGCTTTCCTTCTTGACCGCCTCCCGCTCGATCTTCAGCTGGATGATGCGCCGGTCCAGCTTGTCCATCACCTCGGGCTTGGAGTCGATCTCCATCTTGATGCGGGCGGCGGCCTCGTCGATCAGATCGATCGCCTTGTCCGGAAGGAAGCGATCGGTGATGTAGCGGTGCGACAGCTCGGCAGCGGCGACGATCGCCGGATCGGTGATCTCGACGCCGTGATGCAGCTCGTAACGCTCCTGCAGGCCGCGCAGAATCGCGATGGTTGCTTCCACGCTCGGCTCGTCCACCATCACCTTCTGGAAGCGACGCTCCAGCGCCGCGTCCTTTTCGATGTTCTTGCGATACTCGTCCAGCGTGGTGGCCCCGATGCAGTGCAGCTCGCCGCGCGCCAACGCCGGCTTCAACATGTTGCCCGCGTCGATCGCCCCTTCGGCCTTGCCGGCGCCCACCAGCGTGTGGATCTCGTCGATGAACACGATGGTCTTGCCCTGATCGGCGGCGATTTCTTTCAGGACCGCCTTCAGCCGTTCCTCGAATTCACCCCGGTACTTGGCGCCGGCCAGCAGCGCCGCCAGATCGAGCGTCAGAACGCGCTTGCGCTTCAGCGTCTCGGGCACTTCCTCGTTGATGATCCGCTGTGCCAGACCCTCGACGATCGCGGTCTTGCCCACGCCGGGCTCACCGATCAGCACCGGGTTGTTCTTGGTTCGCCGCTGCAGGATCTGGATCGTGCGGCGGATCTCGTCGTCGCGACCGATGACCGGGTCCAGTTTGCCCTGCCGTGCGAGCTCGGTCAGGTCGACCGTGTACTTCTTCAGAGCTTCGCGCTGCCCCTCGGATTCGGCCGAATCGACACTGCCGCCGCCGCGCACCGCTTCGATCGCCGCTTCCAGCGCCTTGCGCGTCAGGCCGTGCTCGCGAGCCAGTCGTCCGGCTTCGGTCTTGTCGTCGGCCAACGCCAGCAGGAACATCTCGCTGGCGATGTAGGCGTCGCCGCGCCGCTGCGCTTCCTTGTCGGCCTGGTTCAGCAGGCCGACCAGATCGCGTCCAACCTGGACCTGGCCGTCGGTGCCCTGCACCTGCGGCAGGCGCTTGATCGCCGCATCGACTGCGGCCGTCAGCGACCCGATGGCGACGCCGGCCCGCTGCAGCAGTGAGCGTGCGGCGCTGTCCGACTGGCGCAGCATCGCCGCCAGCACGTGCAGCGGCTCGATGTACTGGTGGTCGTTGCCCACCGCAATCGACTGGGCGTCGGCGAGCGCCTCCTGGAACTTCGTGGTCAAGCGGTCCTGTCGCATGGCAAGCACACGCCTTCGGCAATGGTCCGGACCTTTAGTTTGGGCGTTTACGGGCCGATTTCAACCGCCGGCCGCCGGTACGGGGCCGGCTCAAGGGGGCGGTAGGGTCAGCGGGCCAGCCGGCCCGCCGCTAGGACAGAGTCGGCTGGCCCGAAAAATCAAGCCACCGCTGCGCAGCGAAGTCGTACAGCTTGCAGCGCCGCGCCGTATCGAAATACCAGCGCCACGAAAACGCCTGAATCACGATACGGCCAGGCATCAATTGCTCCAGCCTGACCTGCGCCCGCTTCAGGCGATACAGCGGTATGGACATGTCCAGGTGGTGCGCCGTGTGCTCCATGATGTGATGCATCAGCGCGCCAAAACCGCGTCGGAAGGTCAAATGCACGGTGGTGCTGACGGCGGGGTTGGACGCACTCCAGGACGATTTGTCGGCGAACCACAGAATCGACGTGTGCGTGTGGTGCAGGTACACGACAAACCCGATCATCCCGTTCCAGAAGATGAACGGAACCACGAAGGCGACCAGCATCAGCCCGGCAACCGATTGCCCGGTGGCCACAGCGACCCCGACCACGGTGCCGATCCAGGTCAGGCCGGCCACCAAAGCGAGCGCGCAGTCGGCGAAAAAGATCGGCCGGCGGCTCGGCATGTGGCGCTGGCTCGGGAAAAACATCCGCAACCACCAGATCTCAACAAGGTAATACAGCCAGGGCGCCCAGCCGCTCCGATAGATGCGCTCCAAGCCGCGGCGCCAGGCCGGCATCGCCGAAAATTCCTCGGCCGACTTGGGCGCCCACACAAAGTCGAAGCCGCGCAGGTTGGTGTACCCGTGGTGCACCACGTTGTGCCCGACCTCCCACAAGCTGTACGGCGTCAGCGAAGGCAGAAAGGCGATCCGTCCGATCCAGCGATTCAGTCCGCGGTGCTGCGTGTAGCTCTGATGGCACGCGTCGTGGCCAATGATGAACAGGCGCCCGATCACGAAACCGCACGCCAGCGCCGACAGCAGCTTTAGCAGCGGGTTGGCCAGCAGCAGGGCACCGGCCAGTGCCGCGCCGTACAGCCCGATATCGAGCAACAGCAGCGCGATCGCCAGCGGCGTGGAGCGCTTCACCAGCGGTGCAAGCTCGTTGCGCAACTGCTTGCGCGACATCACCGGGGCGTGCGCCTGGCGCGCCGCGCGCGCGCCCATCCGTGCGGTCGTCGGGTTTACGCTCATCATCCGCTCATTTAATCCGAGGTCGCCCAGCCATCGATCAAACCGATCGATTGTAGCTCACGTCAGTGCGCGCACTGTGGCCATTCCAAGAGCCGTCAGAGCGAGTGAGCCGGCCAGGTGCGCCCCGGCGGTGGCGACCGCCCACGACATCTGTCCCCGCGACAGCAGTGTGACAACTTCGGCAGAGAACGTCGAAAAGGTCGTCAGCCCTCCCAGGAAGCCCGTGATCGCGAACAGGCGCCACTCGGGCGCCAGAGCCTGGCTCTGCGCAAAAAACCCGACCGCCACACCGACCAGGTAGCCACCGAGCAGATTCGCCGCCAGCGTGCCCAGCGGCAGGTTCGGAAACAGCGGGTTCAGCCTCAGCCCCAGCCACCAGCGCAGCCAGGCACCGAGGGCGGACCCGATGCCGACCGCGGTGAAGGCCATCCACACGGACCCCGGCCGCATTCCTATCGAGCCTGCGGTAAATGGTGGCCGACCATTTCCCGCACAGACTTCCCCCTCTGCCCTCGTGGGAGAGGGGGAAGGGGTGAAGGGGCAGACGAAGCGAGCCGCCTCACTTGCTCGGCGTCGGCACCTGCCAGGCTGCCCGCGCCTGCTCGTCCGAGCAGCGCGCCTCGACCCAGTGCGAGCCCTGCGGCGTACGTTCCTTCTTCCAGAACGGCGCGTCGGTTTTCAGATAGTCGATCAGGAAGCGGCACGCCTCGAATGCATCGTGCCGATGCATGCTGGACACCGCCACCAGCACGATCTGCTCCAGCGGCGCGATGGTGCCGATCCGATGCACGATCAGGCAATCGATCAGGTCCCATCGCTGCCGCGCCTGCCCGACGATATCCTCGAGGGCGCGCTCGGTCATCCCCGGGTAGTGCTCCAGCGTGACGTCCAGCACCTGGCGGCCGTCGTTCAGGTCGCGCGCCAGGCCCACGAAACTGGCGATCGCGCCAACGCGCGGATTGGCACCGCGCAGCCGCGCCAGCTCGGCGCCGACGTCGAAGTCCTGCGATTGCACGCGCACCGTCATCGGCGTGTTCCGGTCGGGCCCACCTCAGCCCCCCGTCACCGGCGGGAAGAACGCCACTTCGGCGCCATCGCGCAGCCGTGTGGCGTCCACGGCCATCGCCTGGTCCACGGCGACGCGAAGCGGCCGCACCTGGGCGAACGCCTCGCTCCACGGGGCGCCGCGCTGAGCGAGCCACGCGCGCAGATCGCCGACCGTCGCCACGCCGGCGGGCGCATCGATCTGCTCGCTGGACCGGCCGATCGCATCGCGCAGGCGTGCGAAGTAAAGTACGGACAGTTTCACCCGAACAGCTCCGAAAACGGCAGATAGTCGACCTCGTCCCCGCGCGCGACGCACCGGCCGGCGGCGATGTCGGCCAGTCCATCGGCCCAGGCCGCCGACGTCAACACCGCCGAATTCTGGACCGGGAACGCTTCCAGCGTGCCCTGCCCCGTAACGCGGACCCGCAGGAATTCGCGGCGCGAATCGGGTCGCTCCACTTCGAAATCGGCCCGCATCGGAATTGCGCGCGCAACCGGCTCGGCCACGCCCTGCAACTTCAGAATCAACGGCCGAGCCAGCAACGCGAACGTGACCAAACCCGAGACCGGATTGCCGGGAAGCCCGATGAATGGGACCTCGCGCACCCGCCCGAATGCGAACGGCTTGCCAGGCTTGATCGCGATCTGCCACAAATCGATCGTGCCTTCGGCCTGCACGGCCGCGCGCACGTAGTCCGCTTCGCCGACCGATACGCCCCCCGAGCTGATCACCAGGTCCGACTGGGAGGCGGCGCTCACCACGGCGCGCCGGGTCGGCTCGAGCTGGTCGGGCACGATCCCCAGGTCGACCACCTCGCATCCGAGGCTGCGCAACAGGGCGCACAGCAGGAAGCGGTTGGAATTGTAGATTTTACCGGGCGGCACCGGATCGCCGGGCATCGCCAGCTCGTCGCCGGTGAACAGCACGCCGGCCCGCAGCCGCCGAACCACCGGCAGCCGCGCCAGGCCGACCGAAGCGGCCACCCCCAGGTGTGGCGCTCGCAGTCGCGTTCCCGCCGTCAGCACGCGTGAGCCTGGCGCGATATCCAGTCCGGCGGGCCGGATGAATTGGCCGGGCCGCGGCATGGCGAGCACGACCACCCGATCGCCCTGCGGCTGCGTATCCTCCTGCGGCACGACCGCATCGCAGCCGTCCGGAATCGGCGCCCCGGTAAAGATGCGCGCAGCGGTTGCGGGCGCCAGCGGTGCGGCCACCTGCCCGGCCTGGATCCGCTGGGAGATGGGCAGCGTTGCCGGAATCGAGACCAGGTCGACGCGGCGCACCGCGTACCCGTCCATCCCGGAGTTGGCCAGCGGCGGCACGGCCACAGCCGATACCACCGGCTCGGCCAGCACCCGCCCGAGCGCATCCAGCGTTGCGACCATCTCGGTCTGCAGCGGCGCCATCGGCTGCGCCAGCAGCCGTTCGACAGCCAGATCGAGCGCGATCATCGGCCCATCCCGAGTTGCTCGACGATGAACGCGGCGATGGCCGCCACATCATCGCGTGCGAAGCGCGGCAGCGCGCTATCGACCGGATCATCGCATACGATCGCGATCGGCTCCGGCGCCGCCGGCGCCGGCTCGGCCGCCTCGTGCCCCCGAACCTCGATGCGGGGGACCGATCTTTCGCTGCGGAAGCCCTCGACCAGAACGAGGTCGCATGGCGCAAGCTGCGCCAGCAGCTGGTCCAGCCGCGGCGGCGGGCCGCGCAGCTCGGTCATCAGCGCCCAGCGCTGTGGCGCCGCCACCATCACCTGCGCAGCTCCTGCCGCGCGCAGCCGGAACGAATCCTTGCCCGGTCGATCGATATCGAATCCGTGGTGCGCATGCTTCAACGCGGAGACGGTAAGCCCCCGTTGCACCAGCAGTGGAATCAGGCGTTCGATCAGGGTCGTCTTGCCGGACCCGGACCGGCCGACAAAACCGAGCGCCTTCACGGCGACGGGCCTGAATCGGCGCTGGCCTCGATAACGCGCCGCACTGCGGACACATCGGCCGGGACCTGCTGGAAGCGCTGGGGACGTTTCAGCATTTCGGCGAGCTCGCCGCTCAGCGGTGCAGGCCGGCCGATCGCCTCGACGATCGTCTCGGAAAACTTGGCCGCTTGCGCCGTTTCCAGGCAGATCATCGGGACTCCGGATCGGCGCGACTCGCGCGCGACCTTGATGCCGTCGGCCGTGTGGGGATCGACGATTCGGCCGCTGGCGTGGTAGATCGAGCGGATCGTGGCCAGGCGGTCCGCGTGCGTGCTGCGCCCGGAGGCAAAGCCGCAGGCCGCCGCTCCGCGCCATTGCACCGTCTGCGTCAGATCGAACTCGCCGCGCGCCTGCAGCTGGTCCCACAGGTCGCGCACCCGGCTCGAATCGCGCTCGAGCAGGTCGAACACGAACCGCTCGAAGTTCGACGCCTTGGAAATGTCCATCGACGGGCTGCTGGTCGCCAGCGTCTGGCTGCGGCTGCGCACCCGGTAGCGCCCGGTCCGGAAGAACTCGTCCAGCACATCGTTCTCGTTGGTGGCCACCACCAGCCGGTCGATCGGCAGGCCCATGCAGCGGGCGATCCAGCCGGCCAGAACATTGCCGAAGTTGCCCGATGGCACGCAAAACGACACGGGATCGCCGTTGCGCTGCGTGGCGGCGAAGTAGGCCCGGAAGTAATAGACGGTCTGCGCGGCTACGCGCGCCCAGTTGATCGAGTTGACGGCGCCCAGGCGGTGCCGCTGCTTGAACGGGACGTCGGAGGCGATCGCCTTCACGATGTCCTGACAGTCGTCGAACGTTCCTGCCACCGCGAGGTTGAAGATGTTCGGATCGGTCAGCGAGTACATCTGGGCGCGCTGGAACGCGCTCATCCGCCCGTGCGGTGAAAGCATGAACACGCGGATCGCAGCGCGCCCCCGCATCGCGTACTCGGCCGACGAACCGGTGTCGCCCGAGGTGGCTGCCAGGATGTTCAGCGCCGCCGCGGACGGGCCCAGTTCGAGCTGGAACAGCGCTCCCAGCAGCTGCATCGCGACGTCCTTGAACGACAGGGTCGGGCCGTTGGCGAGCCGCAGCAGTTTCAGTCCGGGTTCCAGGTCCACGAGCGGTGCCACCTCGGCGCTGCCGAACGAGGCAGCCGTGTAGACGCCGGTGGCCAGCCGGGCCAGCTCGCCCGGCGCGTAATCGTCGGCAAACAGCGCCATCAGCTCGCCGGCGAGCTGCGCGTACGACAGACCGCACCAGGCGCGAAGCGTGTCCGCATCGATGCGCGGATACCGTTCGGGGACCATCAAGCCGCCATCGGGCGCCAGGCCCTCCAGCAAAACGGCGCGAAAAGGCGCCGGCGGCGTCTGCCCCCGCGTGGAAACGTACCGCATTACAACAGCTCTTCCTGGCGGATCCGGATCACCGGTGCCAGCACGGTCGGCAGCGCCTTGATGCGGCCGAGCGCGGCGTTGACGTCCCGCTCGAGTGCGTCGTGCGTCAGCAGGATGATGTCGGTCTGATTCTCGCCTTCACCGGGCTCGCGCTGGAACATCGCGTCGATCGAAATGCGGTGGTCGGCCAGGATGCGCGCGATATCGGCCAGAACCCCGGGTCGATCCGCCACCCGCATCCGGAAGTAATACGACGTGACGGTGTCCTCGATGTTCAGCCACGGCAGGTTCACCAGCGCGTCCGGCTGGAAAGCCAGGTGCGGAACCCGGTTGTCCGGATCGGCCGTATCGGTGCGCGTGACGTCGACCAGGTCGGCCACCACGGCCGAGGCGGTCGGCTCGGCGCCGGCGCCGGGACCGTAGTACAGCGTGGTGCCGACTGCGTCGCCCTTGACCAGCACCGCATTCATCGCGCCTTCGACGCTGGCCAGCAGGCGCTGCATCGGCACCAGGGTCGGGTGCACCCTGAGCTCGATGCCATGGTCCGTTCGCTTCGTGATGCCGAGCAGCTTGATCCGGTATCCGAGCTGCTCGGCATAGCGGATGTCGGCGGCCGCGAGCTGACCGATGCCTTCGATGTAGGCCGCCTGGAAGCGGATCGGGACCCCGAAGGCGATCGAGCACAGGATCGTCAGCTTGTGGGCCGCGTCGACCCCGTCGATGTCGAAACGCGGGTCGGCCTCGGCGTACCCCAGCGCCTGGGCCTGCGCCAGCACCGCCTCGAACGGGGCGCCGGTCGCGCGCATCTGGCTCAGGATGAAATTGCAGGTTCCGTTGATGATGCCGGCGATCCACTCGATCCGGTTCGCGGTCAGCCCTTCTCGCAGCGCCTTGATGATCGGGATGCCGCCGGCCACCGCGCCTTCGAACGCCACCATCACACCCTTCTGGTGAGCGGCCGCGAAGATCTCGTTGCCGTGCTGGGCCAGCAGCGCCTTGTTGGCCGTGACCACGTGCTTGTGGTTCGCGATCGCCTCCAGCACCAGCGAGCGCGCCGGCTCGCAGCCTCCGATCAGCTCCACCACGATGTCGACGTCGGCGCCGCGAACGAGCTGCTCGGGCCGATCGGTGATCTCGACGCTGTCGCCCACCAGCACGCGCGCTCTGGCCGCATCGCGCACGGCAACCTTGACGATTTCGATGCCGCGGCCGGCCCGGCGCTGAATCTCCTCCTGGTTGCGGCGCAGGATCTCGTAGGTGCCGCGCCCGACGGTACCCAGGCCGAGCAAACCGACCCTGATCGGCTTCATATCGCCAGCCGCCGCCGCGCCGGCCTCAGGCGGCCGCCTTCGGCACCAATCCGTCGCGCCGGAACATGTCGCGGATGCCGCGCACGGCCTGCCGGATCCGGTGCTCGTTTTCGATCAAGGCAAAGCGCACGTGGCTGTCGCCGTACTCTCCGAATCCGATCCCGGGCGACACGGCCACCTTGGCCTGCGCCAGCAGCTTCTTGGCGAACTCCAGAGATCCGGCCGCGCGATAAGGCGCCGGGATCTCGGCCCAGATGTACATCGAGGCCTTCGGCACCTCGACCGTCCAGCCAGCCTCCTGCAGGCCCCTGGCCAGCACATCGCGCCGACTCTGGTACTGGGCGCAGATCTCGGCCACGCACTGCTGCGGCCCCTCCAGCGCCGCGATCGAGGCGACCTGGATCGGCGTGAAGGTGCCATAGTCGTGATAGCTCTTGATCCGGGCCAGCGCCGCCACCAGATCCGGGTTGCCGACCATGAATCCGATCCGCCAGCCGGCCATGTTGTAGCTCTTGCTCAACGTGAAGAACTCCACCGCTACGTCGCGCGCGCCCGCAACCTGCATGATCGACGGCGCCCGGTAGCCGTCGAACACGATGTCGGCATACGCCAGGTCGTGCACCACGTAGATGCCATGGGTTCGAGCCAGGTCCACCACGCGCCGGAAAAAGTCCAGGTCGACGCAGTGCGCGGTCGGGTTGCTGGGAAAACCCAGCACCATCATCCGCGGCTTGGGGAACGATTCGCGGATCGCCCGCTCCAGTTCCCCGAAGAAATCGATTCCGTGCGTCATTCGCACCGAGCGGATGTCGGCGCCGGCGATGACGGCGCCATAGATGTGGATCGGGTAGCTCGGGTTGGGAACCAGCACGGTGTCGCCGCGATCCAGCGCCGCCAACATCAGGTGAGCCAGCCCCTCCTTGGAGCCGATCGTAACGATTGCCTCCGAATCCGGATCGATCTGGACCCCGAACCGCTTCAGATACCAGGCGGCGATCGATCGCCGCAGCCGGGGAATTCCCTTGGAAACCGAATAGCCGTGCGTATCCGGCCGCCCGACCGCTTCGACCAGCTTGTCGACGATGTGCCTGGGCGTGGGGCCGTCCGGGTTGCCCATGCTCATGTCGACAATGTCCTCGCCGCGGCGCCGGGCGGCCATCTTCAGCTCGCCCGTGATGCTGAACACGTACGGGGGAAGCCGTTTGATGCGAGGAAATTCGGGCGACACGGGCTCCATCGGCGGGTCTTTCTGTGCATAATTTACCCGAAATGCGCGATCGCGACGCGTGACCGGGCAACCCAGGCGCCCGCGCGCGGCGCCTTGCTGGAGATGCATTGAAGCTGCACGAACAGCGCGCCACCCACCTGAATACCGTCACCGGTTACGGCCCGGGCTATATCGAGATCAACCGAGTGCGCCACGGCGGAAACGTGATCGTGGCGGCGGCGTCGGTGCAGAACTGGAGCGTGGCCGGATTCGAACTGCTGCGGCCGCAGGACTTCGAGCCCGTGCTCGGCCTGGAGCCGGAGCTGGTACTGCTGGGTACCGGCCGGCGCCATCGGTTCGCCGACCCACACTGGACCGCGTACCTGGCGCGGGCCGGCATCGCGCTGGAAGCGATGGACACCGGAGCCGCCTGCCGGACCTACAACATCCTGATGTCCGACGGGCGGCGCGTCGTCGCCGCCCTGCTGCAGCAGCAGGAAACGGACCGATGACGGTCGAAATCGGCGCCACGGTGCCCGAGTTTGCCGCCGCCTCCACCGCCGGCGAGTTCCGCCTTTCAGAGACCCGCGGATCGGCCCTGCTGATCTATTTCTATCCGAAGGACAACACGTCGGGCTGCACGGCCGAGAGCCAGGAGTTCGCTGCCGAGCATCGCGAGTTTGCGCGGCACCACGCCCGCATCGTCGGCGTATCGCGCGACAGCATCGAATCGCACCTCGGCTTCAAGCAGAAGCTGAATCTTCCGTTCGAATTGATCTCGGATCCGGACGAAGCGTTATGCGGTCTGTTCGGCGTGATCAAGGACAAGACGATGTACGGCCGCCCGGTGCGCGGGATCGAACGCAGCACCTTTCTGCTCGACGCCAAGGGTGTGCTGCGCTTCGAGTGGCGCGGCGTCAAAGTGCCCGGCCATGTCGAGCAGACGCTCGCAGCCGTGCGCTCTCTCGCCTGAGCCAGGACCGCCCCTTCCGAACCATCCAACCCAACGCTGATCGCATGCCACTTCCAAAAGCTCCCAGTAAGCCCGCCACGATCCTTCTTCCGGCCGATGCGCCAGGCACCGAGACGCCCCGCGCGCGCCGCCCGGCGCCCCAGGCGCGGCCCGCGCCCGCGCCGGTGTTGCGCGAGCCACCGCGCGAACGCCCGGCCGCCCACCTGGCGCTGGTTGAGACGCGGGCGCGCGCCGCCGCCAGCCGCAAGCCGCGCGCCGCCACCGGCCGGCCCCGCCTGTTCGTGCTGGACACGAACGTGCTGATGCACGATCCGACGAGCCTGTTCCGGTTCGAGGAGCACGACATCTTCCTGCCGATGATGACGCTCGAGGAACTGGACGGGCACAAGAAAGGCATGTCCGAAGTCGCACGCAACGCGCGCCAGGCGAGCCGCTCGCTCGATTCGCTGGTGGCGACCTGCCACCACCCGATCGAAGAAGGCATTGTGCTGTCCTCGATCGGCAACACCGAGGCCACGGGGCGCCTGTTCCTGCAGACCGAAGCGTTGGGCGATGCGCTGCCGGCCAGCTTGCCGGTCGGCAAGGCCGACAACCACATCCTGGGCGTCGTGCGCGCGCTGAGCCAGACGCGCACCGGATCCGACGTGGTGCTGGTGTCGAAGGACATCAACATGCGCGTGAAGGCGCGCGCGCTGGGCCTGTCGGCCGAGGACTATACGAACGACAAGGTGCTCGAGGACACCGACGTCCTGTACACCGGAGTACAGGCCCTGCCGGAGAACTTCTGGGACCGGCACTCCAAGGGAATGGAGTCCTGGCAGCAGGGCGGCGCCACCTACTACCGGATCACCGGGCCGCTGGTGCCGGAGCTGCTGATCAACCAGTTCGTGTTCCTGGAGGCCACCGCGCCGCCGTTTTATGCGCAGGTGAAGGAGATACGCGGCAAGACCGCGGTGCTGCGCGTGCTGCGCGACTACCTGCACGCAAAAAACGCGGTGTGGGGCATCACCGCGCGCAACCGCGAGCAGAGTTTCGCACTGAATCTGCTGATGGACCAGGAATGCGATTTCGTCACGCTGATCGGGCAGGCCGGTACCGGCAAGACGCTGCTCGCGCTGGCGGCCGGCCTGGCACAGACGCTCGAATCGCGCCGTTTCTCCGAGATCATCATGACGCGGGCCACGGTGCCGTTCGGCGAGGACATCGGGTTCCTGCCGGGCACCGAAGAGGAGAAGATGGCGCCGTGGATGGGCGCGCTGGAAGACAATCTGGAGGTGCTGAACCGCGGCGAAGATTCCGGCGGCGACTGGGGCCGGGCCGCCACCAACGACCTGATCCGGACCCGGATCCGGATCAAGGCGATGAGCTTCATGCGCGGGCGCACGTTCATCAGCAAGTACCTGATCATCGACGAGGCGCAGAATCTGACGCCCAAGCAGATGAAGACGCTGATCACGCGCGCCGGCCCGGGCACCAAGGTCGTGTGCCTGGGCAATATCGCCCAGATCGACACGCCGTACCTGACCGAGGGCAGCTCCGGCTTGAGTTACGTGGTCGACCGCTTCAAGGGCTGGCCCCACGCGGGCCACGTGACGCTGCAGCGCGGCGAGCGCTCGAGGCTGGCTGATCACGCGGCCGAGGCGCTTTAGACGAAGCACTCGAAGTTCCGAAGCCGACATTCAGCCGGCGCGCGCCGAGTCCTCGCGGATCGTTGCGGCGCTGATCCATAAATGCCAGCCCGCCCACAAGCCCGTGGGCGCCAGCAGCAGCAGAGCCCAGCGCAGTGACTCCTGGCCCGCGCCGAAGGATCCCGCGAACCAGTCGCTCAGCCATCCGATCACCTGCGGGGCCACTACCAGATTGGCGACATTGGCCGTAAACAGCAGAACGGCGCATGCCGTGGCGCGCATGTGTGCGGGGACCACGTTCTGCAGAAGCCCCAGGATCGGGCCGATATAGAAGTAGACCGCCGGCACGAAGATCCACAGCAGCACTGTCGCCGCCCAATCGGAACTGACCCAGTACACGAGCACCGAGGGAATCGTCGCCAGGGCCGTCCCCCACGCGAGCAGGCGCGCGACATGGCTTGGATCGGCCGCCGCCGGCCGCGCCATCACCCACCCCGCGAGCAAAGTGCCGGCGGTCCCGGCGACCAGGTGCATCGGTCCCAGCAGTGCTCCGGCCTGCCCCACCGTCATGTGATGCGATCGTTGCAGAAATGCGGGCGTCCACCACATCAAACCCCAGCTCCACAGGGTCGCCACAGACCCCCCCGCCAGCAGATGAACCGCCGATCGCTGGGTGGCGATGAAGCGCAGAGAAGCGGCGAGCGTGCTGCGCGACAGGGCGGTCGACGCTGCATCGAGCGCACCGCGCCGGGGCTCGCGCACCGTCAGCCACACGACGGCGGCGACCACCAAGCCGGGAAGGCCGAGCACCAGGAACGCCGCCCGCCAGCCGCTGCGCTCGGCCGCGGCGCCGGCCACCGAGGACCCCAGCCACGCGCCCAGGCAGGCCCCGAGCGCGAAGATCGTCAGCGCCATCGGGCGTCGGGGCGCGGGGAACTTGTCGGCCAGCATCGAGGTGGAAGGCGGCGTCCCGCCGGCCTCGCCGATCCCGACCGCGAAGCGGGCCAGCAGCAGCTGCGAGTAGTTCTGGGCCAGCCCGCACAGAGCGGTCATGGCGGACCAGACGGCGATCGCGATCGCCAGGATGTTGCGTCGGTTGGCCCGGTCGGCCAGGGCCGCGATCGGAATTCCCACCGTCACGTAAAACAGCGCGAGCGCCACCCCGGTCAGAAAGGCGATGCCGCTGTCCGACAGGTGCAGCTCCAGCCGGATCGGCTCGATCAGCGTCGAGATCGAGAAGCGGTCCGCGATATTGAGCGCGTAGGCGACCGTCAGAACGGCCAGCACGTACCAGCGATCAGCCGGCACGGGGGCATCGACGTGCTCGTCGTGCGGGCTCAATCGGGGGCTAGAACCGTGCCGACGACGATCCGCTGGCCAGATTGTCGAAGCGCGTGAACTCGCCCCCGAACCGCAGGTTCACGCGGCCGATCGGCCCGTTGCGCTGTTTGCCGATGATGATCTCGGCCACGCCCTTGTCGCTGGTGTCGGGGTTGTAGACCTCGTCGCGGTAGATGAAC
>Ga0210401_10000051_pt1 | contig 133657 bp, 126 predicted proteins | sample IncBWH32MmetaG_FD_150866 | JGI IMG/M metagenome (GOLD analysis project Ga0210401, IMG submission 150866) | Forest soil microbial communities from Barre Woods Harvard Forest LTER site, Petersham, Massachusetts, United States - Inc-BW-H-32-M | ecosystem: Environmental > Terrestrial > Soil >...
CCGATCAGATCGGGCCGGAGACAAAAATCGCCCGCGACCAATTCTATTTTCCAGGCGAAAACAGCGGCTTCGGCCTTGGCTTTGCCGTGCGCACGTCGGTGCCGGCACAGACGCCGTCGTGGCCAACGGGCGAATACCGCTGGGGTGGCGCCGGCGGCGCTTTCTTTTTCATCGACCCGAAAGGCGACATGTTTACGATTTGCATGATGCAGGCGCCCTCGCAGAGCGAACGCATCCGGATCGAGCTGAAGACCCTGATCTATGAGGCCTTGAACAGATGAGTGATGCGCTATCAGCGCCGCAGAGTACGAAGCGCGGCGGCTTTTTTCCGCTGGGCGAGGCAGCCTTGTGGGTAATGCTTGCGATCTATCTCGCTCTGGTCATCGGCTTTGCCTGGAATCGAACCCCGCTGGCGGAAGTTTTGGCAGCGATTGGAATTTTCGCGGCCTGCGTCCATGCCGTCCTGACTTATGGCTGGAGGGATGCGTTGGTACTGGCGGCGATCTGCGTCCTCATCACCTTCACGATGGAGAATATTGGCGTCACCACGGGATGGCCTTTCGGTCACTACCATTTCGAGATCGAGCCGAACCTGCCGCATGTCGGCGCTATCCCGCCCATTGTCGGTCCGCTCTGGTTCGGCATGGGATATTTCTCGTGGGTTCTGGCGGAAACCTTGCTCGGCGGCGCGCAGGCACGGCTGAGCCCTCGATTCCGGCTCGTGGCCTTGCCGATCGTCGCGGCATTCGTGATGACGCAATGGGATGTGGTGATGGACCCGCCGGAATCCACGATCTCGAAAATCTGGATCTGGCACGACGGCGGCGCGCATTTCGGCGTTCCGCTGTCCAATTATCTCGGCTGGCTGCTGACATCCTGGCTGTTCTACCAGGCGTTCGCGATCTATCTGAGCGGCCGGCGTGATGTGTCGCGATTTGCGCTTCAACACGCGCGCACACTCAGGCTTGTCGCTGTTCTGCTTTATCTTGCTTCCGGTCTGACCCACGTGACGCCATGGCTGATCGGCCAGAGCGGCGAGGTGGTGGATGCGGCTGGCCACCTCTGGCGCATTCATGATCTGCGCGAGACGACGGTCGTGACCATGCTGTTCACGATGTTCTTCACCGCGATGCTGGCGGCGTTACGGCTTGCCGCCGACAAAGCTGATCGCTGAAGCCCATATTGGCTGTTCAAGCTTTCCGCACGACCTCCCGCACCAGGCCGACCGTCTCTTCGATCATGGCGGCCGTGACGTCGAGATGGGTACAGGCGCGGATCCGGCCATCCATCATCGCGAGCATGACGCCGCGCTGGCGCAGGGCGCCGACCATGGCGTCGCCGGTCACGCCCGCGCCATCCGGCTTGAAGAAGACGAGATTGGTTTCGGGCTCCTGGACCTCGATGCCGGAAACCTGCGCCAGTCCCCGCGCCAATGCCCGCGCATTGGCGTGGTCCTCCGCCAGGCGCTCAACGTGGTAATCGAGCGCGTAGGTGCAGGCGGCTGCGCAAATGCCGGCCTGGCGCATCGAGCCGCCCAACCTCTGCTTCCAGCGCCAGACTTGATCGATGAATTCACGGCTGCCCGCGATTACCGCACCGATCGGCGCGCCCAGCCCCTTCGAAAAATCGATCCAGGCCGAATCCCAGCCCGCTGCCATGTCGCGTGCGCTGATGCTGGTCGCGACAGTTGCGTTCAACAGCCGCGCGCCGTCCATGTGGGTAGCAAGCCCTTTGGTTTTGGCGATTTCGACGATCTCATCAAGAGCTGCCTTCTTCCAGATGGTGCCGCCGCCGATATTGGCGGTCTGCTCGGCGCTCACCAGCGTCTGGGGCGGCTGATAGCGGGTGCGGGGGTGAAGCGCGGCGCGGAACACCTCAGGGGCGAATTGCCCGTTGGCGCCAGGCAGTCCGGTGATCTGGAAACCGCCGAGTGCTGCGTGCGCGCCGCCCTCGCGGGCGATGACGTGGGCGGTGGCGTGCGCCAGAATTTCATCGCCGGGTCGGCAATGCACCAGCGTTGCCGCCACATTGCACATGGTGCCGGACGGCATGAACACGGCCGCTTCCTTGCCGAGCAGGTCGGCCACGCGTTCGCACAACAGATTCACCGATGGATCATCGCCGACCTGTTCGTCGCCCACTTCGGCACGCGCCATCGCCTCGCGCATTCCTTGCGTTGGGCGGGTCTGGGTGTCCGACAACAGGTTGATGCGTACAAGCGGGGCTTTGGGATCGGGACGGGCAGGGGTGTAGGTCATGGCGATGGTCTCCGTTATCGCGTCATGGCCGGCATAGCCGTTCGAAGAACGGCGTCGCTTCCGCTCGCCTATGCCCGGCCATCCGCGTCTTGTTTTGTGTCGACGATAAAGACGTCGATGCCCGGCACAAGGCCGCTCATGACGAAAAAAGGCCCCGGCAAACCGGGGCCTTCGATCTCTGTCAGCGCGATCGGTCAAATCAGCGCGAATAAAATTCGACGATCAGATGCGGTTCCATCTGCACCGGGAAGGGCACGTCCGACAGTGCGGGGATGCGGACGAACTTTGCCGTCATCTTGCTGTGATCGACCTCGAGGAAATCCGGCACGTCGCGCTCGGCGAGCTGGTTTGCTTCCAGCACGACCACGAGCTGCTTTGAGGCTTCCTTGACCTCGACGAGGTCACCGACCTTCAGCTTGTAGCTGGCGATATTGACCTTGCGGCCGTTCACCTTGATATGCCCGTGATTGATGAACTGGCGCGCGGCGAACATGGTGGATACGAATTTGGCGCGGTAGACCACGGTGTCGAGACGGCGCTCCAAAAGGCCGATCAGGTTTTCACCCGTATCGCCTTTCATCCGGCCGGCCTCGACATAGATGCCGTGGAACTGGCGCTCGCTGATGTTGGCGTAATAACCTTTGAGCTTCTGCTTGGCGCGGAGCTGGCCGCCGAAGTCGGAGAGCTTGCCCTTGCGGCGCTGGCCGTGCTGGCCGGGGCCGTATTCCCTGCGGTTCACGGGGCTCTTCGGGCGGCCCCAGATATTCTGGCCCATACGGCGATCGATCTTGTATTTCGCCTCACTGCGCTTTGTCATCGCGTCCTCTTCCAAAAGTTGAATTTTGAGGAAACGCGCCCTCCTGTGCACCGGCCTTACCGGTGCCGACAGGTCCAGCCCCAAAGCCTTGAGGGGATGGACCACGGGTCGCGAAACGCATCGCGGGCCGAAGTCGGCCCGCGAGCAGCCGGTTTCTAGGCAGAAACCGCTGTCCTGTCAATCAGAACGGGCCGGATTTTGAGGGTTTCGCTCAAGCCCCGGGTCGCCGCCGTTGCCCGGTTTGAGAGGCGCTAAATTTCTGAACAATGAGGATTATTTTGGTCCACAAGAGCCGGACATGAGGCAGGTTCTGGCAGGAACGCGGCCGCCGAAAAACGGCATCAAGGTCCGGCTCAGCCGGTGTGGCCGCCCGGAGGTGAAAATCATCTCTGCTCCCGCCTCATCGGTGCCGGCCATCGGCGTATTCAGCAAATTCGCCACCCGCCTTGCGATGGCGGGCGCCGGGTCGATCCAGGCCACGGGCCAGGGTGCGAGCTTCAAAAACCGCTCCATCAGCAACGGATAATGGGTGCATGCCAGCACGATCGTGTCGGTGCGCGATGCCGCAATCTCGCTCGCGCCGATAAAGCATGGCGCAAGTTCAGCTGATATCTGCGCATCGCTCACTTGACCGCCGCTCAAGGCCGCTTCAGCGAGTGTGGCGAGATCCGCGGAGCCGACGAGGGTGACTTCACAGCCTTCCGCGAAGTCGCGGATCAACGCCCTTGTGTATTCACGCTGGACGGTGCCTTTGGTGCCGAGCACCGATACGCGCTTTGTCTTCGAACCGGCGCAGGCCGGCTTGATCGCCGGCACGGTGCCGACGAACGGCAGCTGATATCGCTCGCGAAGATGCGACAACACCAACGTGGACGCCGTATTGCAGGCGATCACAATCAGGTCCGGGTGATGTGTTGCGATCAATTCGCCGATCAAGGGTACGACGCGAGCGATGATTTCGTCCTCGCCGTGATGGCCATAGGGAAAGAATGCATCGTCGGCGACATACACGTAATGTGCGTCCGGCCGCGCCGCGACAATCTCGCGCAAGACGGTGAGGCCACCGAGGCCTGAATCGAAAACAAGGATCGTTGCGGGTGCAGGCACAAAATAATCCTATCTGAACGGGGGTTACCTTTCAGTTGCTTTTGTCGCCAGGCGGTCTGATTCTACCCTTTCACACTCTGCTTTCGCAGATGTTTTGCCGATCTTGATGGCGGATTTGAAGACATTTCGCGACTTTGCGGAAAGCGGGGTTGGTGATTGCGCGGCATCAATGCGCTCATGTAAACGCCAAGAGATAGTCGACTATTCAATCCGGAATATTTCGACTGGCCCGGGTTTTAACGGTGCGTCACCGGCTTGTCCGAAGCCAACTCCGTTGGGACGCGGGCGAGATTTGATGGGAATGCAAAAATGATGCGGAATACGATCTCAAGCTGGGGCAGTGTCGCGCGGTTGTTACACTGGGTTCTCGGTTTTGCGATTCTCGGCATGCTGGCCTTCGGCTGGTGGATGAACCATGTCCCGGCGCGCCCGGATCGCTTTTTCTACCGCTCGATCCATGCCGATATCGGCTACGTGGTGCTGTTGCTTACCGTCCTTCGCGTGATCTGGCGAGGATTCAATCCCACGCCGGCGCTACCGTCCGATATGCCGCGCTGGCAGCGGATCGCGGCGCATATCAGCCACGGCGCGATCTATGTCGCCATCATTCTTGTCACCATGCTGGGCTGGGCGCATTCCGGCGCGCGTACGCCGGACTACAGCAGCTGGTTCGGCCTGTTCCACGTGCCGCAGATCACCTCGCCCGACAAGGCCGCCGCCGACGCTTACGAGGAACGGCACATCTTCTTTGCCTATGTGCTCCTGGCATTGATCGTGATCCACCTTGCCGGCGCGGCATGGCATCACTTCATCAAACGCGACCGCGTGACGGCGCGGATGATCGACGGCGCGCCGGGCTGACTGGACCGTTGCTCCGGCGCAAACAGGCGCACCCAGGTCAGCTCGTCCCGAACACGCGTTGGAAGATGGTATCGACGTGCTTGAGGTGATAGCCGAGATCGAACTGCTGATCGATTTCGGCATCGGTCAAAAACTTCTTTACCTCGGCGTCTCTCTTTAACAGCGAGCGGAAGTCGCCTTCGCCGCGCCACACCGGCATCGCGTTGCGCTGCACGAGCTTGTAGGCGTCCTCGCGGCTGCAACCCTTTTGCGTCAGCGCGATCAAAAGCCGCTGCGAGTGGATAAGGCCGCCGAGACGGTCCAGATTCTTCTGCATGTTGGCCGGATAGACCAGGAGCTTCTCGATCAGGTCCGCCAGGCGAATCAGCGCGAAATCGAGCGTCACGGTGGCATCGGGCGCAATCATGCGTTCGGCCGAGGAATGCGAGATATCGCGCTCGTGCCAGAGCACGACATTCTCCATCGCCGGTGTCACATAGGCCCGCACCATGCGCGACAGGCCGGTGAGATTTTCCGACAGCACCGGGTTGCGCTTGTGCGGCATCGCGGAAGAGCCCTTCTGGCCTTCGGAGAAGAATTCCTCGGCCTCCAGCACTTCGGTGCGCTGCAAATGGCGGATTTCGGTCGCGAGGCGCTCGACGGAGGCGGCGATTACGCCAAGCGTTGCAAAAAACATTGCGTGGCGGTCGCGCGGGATGACCTGGGTCGAGATCGGTTCCACTCTTAATCCCATCGCTTTTGCGACATGCTCCTCGACGCGCGGATCGATCTGCGCGAACGTGCCGACCGCGCCTGAGATCGCGCAGGTCGCCACTTCATGGCGCGCAGCGACCAGCCGTTCGCGGGCGCGGGTGAATTCCGCGTAGGCATAGGCAAGTTTCAGTCCGAAGGTCACGGGCTCGGCGTGGATGCCGTGCGAACGGCCGATGGTCGGCGTCATCTTGTGTTCGAAGGCGCGCCTCTTCAGGGCCCCAAGCACCTTGTCGATGTCCTCGGTAAGCAGGTCGGCGGCGCGGGTGAGCTGCACGTTGAGGCAGGTATCGAGCACATCGGAGGAGGTCATGCCCTGGTGCACAAAGCGCGCTTCGGGTCCGACGATTTCCGCCAGATGGGTGGTGAAGGCGATGACGTCGTGCTTGATTTCGCGCTCGATCTCGTCGATCCGGGCCACGTCGAAAACGACGTCGCCGGCCTTGGTCCAGACTGCCTTCGCCGCCTCCTTGGGAATGACCCCCAATTCCGCCTGTGCGTCCGCGGCGTGCGCCTCGATCTCGAACCAGATCTTCAAGCGCGTCTGGGGCTCCCAGATCACAGCCATTTCCGGGCGGGTATAGCGGGGTATCATCAGTGTCTCCGGACTGGGCAGGGTGTAAACGAGGGCAAATCCTGCCCCTAATGTTTTTACGCCGCGCTTTAGCAGATCGAGCGCTGCGAAACCACCCGTATGGAACGGCAGGGTGAACGGCCGTCGTGAACCAGGATCGAGGTTTGCGCCAACCTGCTCGCCGTCAGGCTGGCGGCCGCCTCCCGCCGGATTTCCATCCCGTGTTCCCCCAAACGTGAAAATTACCGATCCTCCCCGGGGCACATCTCTTTGGACGGCAGGGACCGGAGCGGTTTAACGTGAGCCAGCGCGCTCATTCGCCAAATCAAACCGGAGCGCTCGTGGAGTGGATTTGACATTCGCTACTCACCTGGCCGCGGACCCGAGAGCGAATGCCAAATGCCAAACTCCGCTAGAATCCTATATTTGCTGTGGTCTTTTAATTCTAACATTCGCAAAGGTGCGCGCAGCAAATGGGAAGCGAATGTTAGAATCAGACCACTAGGAGCGAAGGCAGATGAGCACGATCAGCGCCGGAATGGCATCATTCGATACGGGCAGAAGCGAACGAGGCCCCCTGTTGCTCTGGATGATCTTCACCGGTCTTTCCATTTTCGCCGCCGTCGTGTTGTGGCGATACGGTTTCATCAGCCTGATGCTCGCGTCCGACCGCACTTATATTTCGAGCCTGATCGCCGTGCTTTATGTCATCACCTGCTGCCATTGCTTCTGGCGAACGCGCGCGATCGAGCGCGAGGGCGAAGCGGCACGGCGCTGCATCGCAATCCTGTCGGCGCCGGATGGCGCCGCGGCGCTTGGCGCCGATGCCCGGGCGCTGCCTGCCGGTCTTGTAACGGATCACATCCGCAGCCTCGTCACCAAGTCCAAAATCCAAACTTCCGGCCGCCTCGACCAGACGTTGCTGTTGCGGGCCCTGGCGGACCGGTTGCGCGGCTCGAATGCCTTTGGTGCATTCGCTTCCGACACGCTGATGAAGCTCGGCCTGCTCGGCACCATCATCGGCTTCATCATCATGCTGGCGCCGATCACGGGCCTGGATGCGGCCGACAAGGTAGCGATGAAATCGTCGATGGGGTTGATGAGCGACGGCATGGCGGTGGCGATGTACACGACGCTTGCGGGCCTCGTTGGCTCCATCCTGATCAGGATTCAGTACTACATGCTGGATGCTGCGACCCAGCGGGTGTTTTCGGACGCGGTCGCACTCACCGAGACGCGGGTGACCCCGGTGCTGGAGCGCCGCCATGATGGATGATTTCGGCCTCTATCCGCGCGAGGAACCGTTCGATCCCTTCAGCGTCATGCTGTTCAAGGCGCTGCAGGTGATCGCCTTCCTGTTTTTCCTTGCGCTGCTTGCGATTGCGCCGGACTCCAAGGAGGGCAAGGTCGATTCCAAGGCCGAATTCATCATCACCATGGACTGGCCGGACAACCATCCCGATGACCTCGATCTGTTCGTGCAGGATCCGATCGGCAATATCGCCTGGTACCGTCATCGCGAGGCCGGCTTCCTGACGCTTGACCGCGACGACCGGGGCGGCGCCAACGACTTCATCCTCGTCAACGGCCGGAAGATTGCCTCGCCCATTCGCGAGGAAATCGTCACCGTGCGCGGTATCGTCGCCGGCGAATATACCGTCAATGTCTCGCACTTTCAGGCGACGACCGGGCGGCCGGTGGACGCGACCGTGAAGGTACAGAAGCTCAATCCGACAGCGCAGGTGATCTTCGACGACAAGGTGACGGTCGATCACACCGGCGACGAGAAGACCGCGCTGCGGTTCTGGCTCGACGCGGAAGGAGAGGTGACTGACGTTCAGCGGCGGCCAAAGTCGCTGCTGGAGACCTTCCGTAACGTTCGCGCCAACGGCGCCGATCTCGATCCGAAAACCGGTGTCAGGATGACGCGATGACGGACAGGCTGCAATCGGTCGTGGTCGCGCTCTCGGTCAGCTACGCGCTGATCGGTGCGCTGTTGCTCGTCGCTCTCGCCTACGGGCGCTTGCCGTGGAAGGCGAAGGCTCTGGCCGTGGTCGTGGTCAGCGGCTTTTACATCGTAGGATTCAACGCCACCCGGGGAATGCTCGGCTGGGCGAGCGCCGAGAACCTGCCGCCCTCTTTCAAGCTCGTGTATGCCCGCGTTGTGGACCCGCATTCGCTTCAAGGGGATCCAGGCTCGATCTATCTCTGGGTCGAGGCGCTGGACGAGGACAACAGGCCAAGCGGCGTCCCCAGGGCCTATCGACTGCCATACAGCGAAAAGCTCGCCGAAAGGATCGACCATGCCGTCGATCAGATCCGTGCCGGACACCCGCAGCAGGGCGGCCGGACCGCCGATTTCGGCACCGGCCGTGGCGGCCTTATCGACGCGGCGCGGGAATACATCCTGCCGAAGGCGATCATCGAGACGGCGGGCGGCGATCCCTCGACGGGCTTCTTCGATGCCGGGCCGCAGGCAGGCGACGGCGTATCATTCACACCGCTGCTGCCGCCTCGGATGCCGCCCAAGGACGAACAGGGACAATAAGCACTGGCCTGGAGGGCGGTAAACCATCGGCGGCGGGCGGGGGAATCCCAAAGAACAGGCACCTGAGCCGGATTGTTGCCCGCGAGGAAGACGGAGTCCTCCGCTCGGCAGGTCCTATGGTCGTCCGGGCGCGCCGTAGCGCCGTTCGCACGTCCCCATCACGGATTATTGAATAACAGATATTGAAATCTGTTAGCAAGATTACCTATATTACCATTGACGCAGAGACTGGGGCGTCAACCGGGGAGCCGCGCTGGCGGCCCCAGGCAGTGTACGAGGACTTCGCCATGACTATCGAAATTCTTCATCTGGCCGCTCAAATCCAGCAGTGGCTCAATCAGCGGGTCGCCCGCCATCTGGCAGAACAGGCCGAGCGGCTTTCCCGCTGACCATGACAAACAACAAGATCGGTCCGCTAAGGGAGGGGATAGTCGCATGAACGAGACCGTGGTTTTGACCCCGGAGCGCATCCTGGAGGTCACCGAGGACGTGCTGCGCCGTTTTGGGCTTGCAAAAGCGACCGTGGTGGACGTGGCGCGCGCGCTCGATGTCAGCCACGGCAGCGTCTACCGTCATTTTCCGAGCAAGGCTTCGCTGCGTGAGGCGGTGGCAAAACGCTGGTTGGAACGCGTCAGCGCCCCGCTTGCCGAGATCGCGGAGAGCCCCACGCCCGCGTCGGCGCGGCTCGACAAGTGGCTCCGGGCGCTGTTTGACGCCAAGCAAAAAAGGGTTGCCGAAGATCCCGAGATGTTTGCGACCTACCAGTCGCTGGCGCGGGAAGCGTGCAAGGTGGTGAAGGCGCACAAGGAGAGCCTGATCGACCAGGTGGCGCAGATCCTGTCCGATGGCGTCAGGCAGGGCGTGTTCGAGGTGTCAGACGTCAAGGTCACGGCGCAGGCGGTTTTCGACGCCACCAGCCGCTTCCATCATCCCGCGCATTCCGACGAGTGGAGAGACCCGCAGCTTGCGGCGCGGATCGACGCGCTCCTGGCGCTTTTGATCAAGGGCCTTGAAACGCCGCGCAAGCGCTGACATCGCTCCGGCGTTTTGCGCGCCTTCCGCGCTTCTTTTTGATATCCATCAACTCCGGCAAAAAGACCGGACGATAGGGTGGGTTCGCGGAGGAAAGCGTGCTGCTGGCACTTTTTTCGGACATTCACGCCAATCGGCAGGCCTTCAGCGCCTGCCTTGATTTTGCGAAGGCGCATGGCGCGGACCGCATCATCTGCGTCGGCGACTACGTCGGCTATGGCGGCGATCCGGAATGGGCGGTTGAGACCGTGATGGAGCTTGTCGGCAAAGGCGCGCTTGCGGTGCGCGGCAACCACGACCATGCGGTCGCCGTCTTTTCGGAAACCATGAACGCCGAGGCGCAGGCCGCGATTGAATGGACCCGCGGCCAATTGAGTGCCGCTCAACGGCGTTTCCTTGCGGAATTGCCGCTCGTGCTTGAAGAGGACGACCGTCTCTATGTGCACTCCGAGGCGAGCAGTCCGGCAAAATGGCGTTACGTCCTATCGACCGCCGATGCCGGACGAAGTCTTTTGGCCACCGACGCGCACATTACCTTCGCTGGCCACGTCCACAAGCCTGCGCTTTATTCGATCTCGGCGACCGGCAAGATGACGAGTTTCGTCCCGATATCGGGCGTGACGGTCCAACTATTGTCCGGCCGGCGCTGGCTGACCATCCTGGGCTCGGTCGGCCAGCCCCGCGACGGTGATCCTGCAGCATCCTTTGCCATTTACGACACAGATTCCCGCGAAATCACCTGGTGCCGCGTGCCCTATGACGTGGAGACGGCCGCCAGACGAATTCGCGACAACGGCCTGCCGACGTGGCTCGCCGACCGCCTTTTGGTCGGGAGATAGCGATGTCGAAATTTTCGATTCAGCCAGGCGCAGTGATCGACGGTTTCACCATCGGAGAATGCGTTCATCGCGGCGGCATGGCGACGCTGTGGAGCGCCAGTCGCCCCGATATCGCTTCGCCGCTTCTGATGAAAATCCCGCGAGTTTCGGAAGGCGAGGATCCCGCCGCCATCGTCAGCTTCGAGATGGAGCAGATGATCATGCCGAGATTGTCGGGACCGCACGTGCCGTTTTGCCATGCGGCGGGCGACTTCGAACGCCAGGCCTATGTCGCGATCGAACTCATCCCGGGCAAGACGCTTTACGGCCGGATCGACGATCTGCCGCTTCCTTACGAGGAAATGCGCCTCGTCGCGTGGAAAATCGCCCTCGCCCTGGCCGATCTGCATCGGCAGAACGTGATCCATCACGACATCAAGCCAAGCAGCATCATGTTTCGTCCCTCGGGCGAGGCGGTGCTGATCGATTTCGGCCTTTCGCACCACAATCAATTGCCCGACCTGCTGCAGGAAGAATTCCGCGTGCCCTATGGCACCGCGCCCTACATGGCGCCGGAGCGATTGCTCGGGGTGCGCGATGATCCGCGCAGCGACCTGTTTTCATTGGGCGTGCTGCTCCATTTCTTTACGACCGGCGTGCGGCCCTTCGGCGAAAGCGAAACAATGCGCGGCATGCGGCGACGGCTTTGGCGCGATCCGTATCCGCCGCGCAAATTGAGGGCGGACTACCCGCCCTGGCTGCAGGAAGTCGTGCTGCGCTGTCTGGAGGTCGAGCCGGTCTGGCGTTACCCCACGGCTTCGCAACTGCGTTCGAGCTCGCTCATCCCGACCAGGTCAAGTTGACCGCGCGCTCCGAGCGGCTCAACCGCGATCCGCTGCGAACCGTCTGGCGCCGACGCTTCAACGGCAACCTGATCCGGCCGCAGGGTCAATCCGCCGTCGCCACCCAATTGGCTTCAGGGCCGATCGTGGCGGTCGCGATCGACGTCACGCAAGGATCGGCCGAACTCAATGCGGCGTTGCGTCTCACCGCCGAACGAATCCTCAAGACGCTGCCCTCGGCGCGATTGGCCTGCCTGAACGTGCTCAAGCTCGGCCGCGTCACGATCGACCGGACGTTGGACGAAGAGGGCCACAACAAGCATGTCGACCGGCTCGTGACCCTGAAGCACTGGGCCTCGCCATTGAAGCTCGACGAGAGCCGGTTGACCGCGCATGTTCTCGAAGCCATCGATCCGGGCGCGGCGATCCTGGAATTCGCGGCTGCCAACCACGTCGACCACATCATCATCGGCGCACGCCAGAATTCGCTTGTGCGCGCGCTGCTCGGCGGCGTCTCGGCCAAGGTCGCGGCGGAAGCGCCCTGTACGGTCACAGTCGTGCGTCCGCCCCGGCTCGCCTCGCATGGTGAGCAGGACAGCACAAGCCAGACCAGATCCGACCAAAACCTCGGCGCCGGCCTCTAGATCATGATGCGCTCAAGTGGAATTGCATCATGATCTCATCTCTCTATTTGAGCATGATCTCGGCGCAAACGCGTTCCGCGTTTGTCGCGAGGGAAACCGGTTTCCACTTTTCGTTAACGCGGCCCTTCGGGTCCGGATCATGCTCAAACACAACACCCAGGGCAGCTCACCATGACCGATCCGTTTGATCTGGAGCGATTTGTCGATGCGCAATCGCCGGTATACAAGCGTGTCGTCGCCGAACTGGGCGGGGGCCGCAAGCAAAGCCACTGGATGTGGTTCATCTTTCCCCAGCTGGCCGGTCTCGGACATAGCGCAATGGCGCAACGCTTTGCCATCGCTTCTATCGAGGAGGCCAAAGCCTACCTTGCGCATGGCATTTTGGGGCCAAGGCTTCGGGAGTGCACCGCTCTCGTCAACGCGGTCGAGGGCCGCACGATCACGGAAATCCTTGGCAGTCCGGACGATCTCAAATTCTGCTCGTCGATGACGCTGTTCGGCGCAGTGTCGGGCGAAACGGAATTCGCCTCTGCAATCGCGAAATTTTACGGGGGAAAGCAGGACCGCAGGACGCTGGACCTGCTTCAATCGCTCCGGCCTGGATGAGCCGACGCGGCTTTTTAGAGAAATGCCTCGATATTGACGATGGATATGCCGAGCGATTTCAGGCTTTGATGGGTTGCAGCCATCGAACCGTCGATGTCAATGCCGCGGCAGGCATCCTCGATCACGGCGACTTCGAAGCCAGCCTTGCGCGCGTCCTCCGCCGAGTAGCGGACGCAGAAGTCGAATGCGAGTCCCGCGACAAAGACGTTCTTCAAATGACGTTCGCGCAAATAGCCGAGCAGGCCGGTTGGGGTCTTGTGGTCGTTTTCGTAGAGCGCCGAATAGGAATCGATGTCGCGATGGAACCCCTTGCGCAGTACGAGGCTTGCCTGCGCGGTATGCAGCGATTTGTGGAATTCAGCCCCTTCCGTATCCTGAACGCAATGATCGGGCCAGAGCACCTGCGCGCCGTAAGGCAGCTTGATCGTGTCGTAAGGCTTCTTGTGCGCGTGATTGGAGGCAAAGGAGACGTGGTCGCCTGGATGCCAATCCTGCGTCAACACGACGTTGCGGAATCTTTGCGCAATGCGATTGATCACAGGTACGACCTTCTCGCCGTCGGGAACGGCGAGCGCGCCGCCGGTGCAAAAGTCGTTTTGCACGTCGACCACGATCAGGACGTCTTGCTCGGAAATTTTCATCGCAGAACCTCAAGTTCGATTCCGAGATCGAGGATCGACAAGCTGCGACCAAACTCTCGTCGGAACCGATGATCAGCGCATGATCCGGAAAAGTGTGCAGCGGTTTTCCGAAAAGATCATGCGCAAATAATAAGCTAAAGCGCGATGGCGATTTCGACCCAAAGCCATCGCGCTTTAGATCGCTTCGCCGCGCGCCGAAGCGGCCGCATTGCGGATCGCGGAAATATTGGCCTTGTAGGCTTCCACGGTGCCGCCCTTGAACACGGCCGAACCCGCGACGAAGGCGTTCGCGCCGGCCGCGGCAAGCTGAGCTGAAACATCCGGCGCGACGCCGCCATCGACTTCGATGTCGATCGGCCGCCCCGCCGTCATGGCGCGCAGGTCCTGTATCTTGCCAAGCGCGGAAGGGATGAAAGCCTGTCCGCCGAAACCGGGATTGACCGACATCACGAGCACCAGATCGATCATGTCGATCACATATTCGATCGCCGTGATCGGGGTTGCCGGGTTGAGCGACACGCCGGCCTTCTTGCCGAGAGCGCGGATCGCCTGCAGCGAGCGATGCAGATGGGGACCAGCTTCCGCATGCACCGTGATGTGGTCGCAGCCGGCCTTGGCAAACGCCTCGAGATAGGGATCGCACGGCGAGATCATCAGATGGGCGTCGAAGATTTTCTTCGTATAAGGGCGGATCGCCTTGATGACGTCGGGCCCGTAGGAAATGTTGGGGACGAAATGCCCATCCATCACGTCGAGATGGATCCAGTCGGCACCCGCCGCGTCGACGGCGCGAACCTCCTCGCCGAGCCTGGCGAAATCGGAGGACAGGATCGAGGGCGCGATGACGAGAGGACGAGACGCAAATGGCTGGGACATGCGCGGGCTCCGAACCTTCGATCATTGAGGGCGATTTCCGCCTAACACGCGCAAGGCCAACGGGCAATGCAAGCCACAGGTTGCGGAAATTTTTGCCGGTCGCGGCACCAATTGCCGGTCGGCGCAAGCCGTTCCAGACATGGAAATCCCTCATTTCGCTGGATTTTCCACCATGGCACGCGGCTTGCTGCATGGCTTGCAGGGGGTCGCGATGAGCGACCTGTCGGAGTTTTCTCATGCTGCTTGCCCTGGGCGCGGTGTCGGCCGCACTGGACGCCATCCAATCGCTGACGACGCCCAAACCGTCGTCTTCGCACGGAACAGGCTTTGGTCCGGCTTCGCCCCCGCCAACCGGCAGTCCCTCAACGCCGCCAGCAGGGACGGTGCCGGTCACGGGCTTTACGAACGGACCGCAAATATCGCCTGACAATATCAGCGCGCTGCTCGCAGCCCAGAGCCAGTCCACCGGTTTTAACCGATCAGACGCAACCCCGTTGCTCACAGCGCCGCCGACGTTTTCGAACGCCGCAACCTCGGCCTATAACGCCATCGATCAGTTGGTCCAGGCAAAGGCCGCGCCGATTCCGCACCCACCCGCCTCGCTGTCACTCAACGTGTGAAGTCTTCCTGACGCCCGTCAGCGCCTGATCGCCCGTTCTATCCGAAACGATCGCGCCACGCCGGCAATGCGTCGGGGAACGGCAGGGCGGTCGCGGCATAAACGCCCCGCGCGATCGCTCGCGCCACCACATTGGCCGCGATCATGCCAAGCTCGGTGAGGCCGACCAGTGGACCGATCGGCCTTTCACCCGTTGCGGCCGCGAATACCACGTCGCCGTCCATCGGCGCGTGCACCGGATAGATTGCGCGGGCAAAGCCGGTCTGGGCGATCATCGCCAGACGCCGGGCCTGCGGTTTTGTCAAAATCGCGTCCGTCACCACCACCGCGAGCGTCGTATTCTCCACGGCCGTTGCGGACGGACCCCCCTTGATGCGCATTTTCAGCATGTCCGGCGTGATTGCGGCCGGCAATCCGCGCCCGCCATATTCGCCGCCGATCTCGAATGGGGCTGCCCAGAACCATGGGCCTTCGCCCACCGTGACAGTCCCGACCGCATTGACCACCGCGAGCGCGGCGACCTTTACGCCACTCTCCGTCTGCGCCGAAGCGGAGCCCAATCCTCCCTTCAGAATAGCCGTATTGGCGCCAAGCCCCGCACCGACGCTGCCGAGCGTGAAGTGCGTGCCGGCTGCTGCGGCCGCGGCATAGCCGAGATCGCGATAGGGCGCGAAACGTCCCCATTTCTTGTTGCCGCCGTTCAGAAGATCGAAACAGATCGCGCCGGGCACGATGGGAATAAGCGCCCCGCGCACCTCAAAGCCGCGGCCTTGTTCGGCAAGCCACGCCTGCACCCCGCTGCCGGCGTCGAGTCCGAACGCCGAACCGCCGGCAAGCGCGATCGCATCGATCCTTTCGACCGTGTTGGCGAGGTCGAGTAGTGCCCCTTCGCGCGTGCCGGGCCCGCCGCCACGCACATCCATCGCCGCCACCGCCGGCTTGTCGAAAACCACCGCCGTCACACCGGAGGCAAGCGCTGCATCGTCAGCATGGCCGACGCGAACACCATCGATATCGGTGAGGAGGTTCTTCATGGTCGGTCCTTGCTGATGCTTTCCACGCCGCCTGATTGAAAAACGCCCCGGCGAACCGGGGCGTCGACAGGTCACAGAGTCGTGGGGGTTCAGTCTTCAAGAGCCCTTCGGATTGACCTCGGTGTAATTGCCCTTGGAATCCCACTTGTAGACGACGTAGTCGATCTGCTTGATGTCGCCCTTGGCATCGAACTCCATCTTGCCGATCACCGTATCCCACGCGTTGGCCTTGATCGTTTCCATGACCTTCTTCGGATCGGTGGTGCCGGCCTTTGCTGCTGCCTGCGACCATACCTGGATCGCGGCATAGGTGTAGAGCGTATAGCCCTCGGGATCGATGTTGTTCGCCTTGAACTTCTCGACGATGGCCTTCGCGGTCGGCTTGTTGCGCGGGTCGGGACCGAAGGTGAACAGCGTGCCTTCGCCGGCGGGACCCGTGATGGAAGCGAACTCCTTGTCGGCGAGCGCATCGCCGGCCATCAGGACGGTCTGCATTCCCTGGTCGCGCATCTGGCGCACGATCAACCCGCTTTCCTGGTGGTAGCCGCCCACGAAAACCAGATCGATGTTCTCGCGCTTCATGCGCGAAACGATGGCGGTGAAGTCCTTGTCGCCCTTGTTGTAGGACTCGAACATCTTCTCGGTGAACCCGGCCTTGTTGAGCGCCTTCTTGGTCTCATCGGCAAGGCCTTTGCCGTAGGTGGTCTTGTCGTTGAGAATGGCGACGTTCTTGCCCTTGTAATACTTGATGATGTAGTCGGCGGCGACCAGGCCCTGCTGATCGTCGCGTCCGCACACGCGCGCGACGTTCCAGAGCTTGCGCTCGGTGAACAGCGGATTGGTCGAGGCCGGCGTGATCTGCAACACGTTGCCGTCGGCATAGGCTTCCGACGCCGGGATCGACGACGAGGAGCAGTAGTGGCCGGCGACGAACGGGATTCTGGCACTGGCGAATTTTTCCGCCACCGAACGTGCCTGCTTGGGATCGCAGGCGTCATCGCCGACTTCGAGCGCCAGCTTCTTGCCAAGCAGACCTCCACCGGCATTGAGATCCTTGACCGCCTGTTCGGCCCCGTTCTTCATCTGGCGCCCGAATGCGGATTCGCCGCCGGTCATTGGACCCGCCACTGCGATGGTGATGTCTTGCGCAAATGCTGCCGTCGAAAGCGCAAGCGACGCGCCGATTGCCAGGCCAATGAGCTTTAGTGATTTCATGAGAGGTCCTCGCGGATAGTTCGCCATGGGGAATTGGCATTCTCGGCTGATTTCACGGCGAAGTCATCGGTAAATTTCAGGCAGAGGCGTCTTCCGGGGGCGCCTTTGTGGTCATTCCGGGGCGCGAGACCATTAACCCCGCCTGCCGCCTTCCAGATAGGCGGCGCGGATTTCGGGACGTTGCAACAGTTCCGCGCCTGTTCCCTGCAGCGTTATCAGCCCGTTGACCATGACATAGCCGCGATGGGCGAGCCTCAGCGCGTGGTTGGCGTTCTGCTCCACGATCAGCACCGTTAGACCATCCTGCCGGTTGAGTGTCCGGATTGCGTCGAAAATCTGCCGCGCGATCAGGGGGGCGAGGCCCAGAGACGGCTCGTCGAGCAAGAGCAGGCGAGGGCGGCTCATCAGCGCGCGGCCGATCGCTAGCATCTGCTGTTCTCCGCCCGACAGGGTTCCGCCGCGTTGCGTCATGCGCTCGCTGAGCCGCGGAAACAGGGCCAGCACCCGCTCGAGCCCCGCCGAGCGGTCTGCTTCGCTACAATCGGTGGCGTCTGCGCCCATCTGCAGGTTTTCGGCTACGCTCATCCGCGGAAAAATCCGTCGGCCTTCGGGCGATTGCGCGATGCGCAGCCGCGCGATCTCGTGTGTGGGCATCGCGGTGATGTCGCGGCCGTCGAACAGGATCTGCCCGGAGCGGGCGCGCGGCTTGCCGAAGATCGTCATCATCAAGGTCGACTTGCCGGCGCCATTGGCGCCGATCAGCGCGACGATCTCGCCCGGGCTTATCGCGAGATCGACGCCTTTCAGCGCCTCGATCTTGCCATAGGCGGCACGAAGGCCGCGGATCGCCAGCATCGGCTGGGCGGATGAAGCGTTCATGGAGCGCTCCGTTCCTCGCGGACCGGAGCTGTATCGCTCCCTCCTCCTGAAAGGGGGAGGGGTGGGGAGGGGGTCAATTCGCGCGCTCGTCTCTCCATGTTTGCAACGAGGTTGGCAAGCACGCCTTGCAAATTCTCGAAGACGTGGTTGTTCCAATACCGGACGACCGCGATTTTCTTTTCGGAGAGAAAGCGCGTGCGGCGCGCGTCCGCTCGCTTCCGTTGAGCAGCATGCTGGCCGCCATCGAGTTCAACGGCAACGCGAAGTTTTGGACAGTAGGAGTCGAGGGTGAAAGCGCCGATCGGATGCTGCCGTCTAAAGTGAAAGCCATTTAGCTGGCCACGACGAAGCGCACGCCACAGCCTGGTCTCTGCTTCCGTCATATTACCGCATGGCTTCCTTGCACGCGCGGTCATCGCCGGTGTGCGCGAGAAACGCAACCCCCTCCCGCTCGCTTCGCGATCGAACTTCCCCTTGCCGGGGGAGGTTGGCAGGGTGCGCGGGGCGGTCACGGGCTGCTCTCCATGACGGCAATTGCTTCCTGCTCGTCGGCGCCGAGATAGGCCGCGATCACCTTGGGATCGTCGCGGACGGCTTGGGGCGGCCCTTCGGCGATCTTGACGCCATAGTCCATCACAGCGATGTGGTCAGAAATTTCCATCACGACCGACATGTCATGCTCGATCAAGAGGATCGAGGTGCCCAGATCGTCGCGGATCGAAAGCAAAAGTTCACTCAACGCCGCGCTTTCGCGCGCGTTAAGGCCAGCGGCCGGCTCGTCGAGGCACAGCAATGCCGGCTCGGTGCACATCGCGCGGGCGATTTCCAGACGCCGCTGATCGCCATAGGGCAGGTTGCCGGCGGCATCATCGGCGCGCTCGAGAAGCCCAATGCGGTCGAGCCATCGCTTAGCCTGGTCGATCGCGTGTTTCTCCGCCGCGCGCCAGGAGGGAACGCCGATCAGACCGAGAATGGTGAGGCCCGAAGCCAGCATCAGCGCGTTGTGTTGGGCAACCATCAGATTCTCGAGTGCGGTCATCCCGGGAAACAGCCGGATGTTCTGGAACGTGCGCGCCACCTTCGCCTGCCTGGCGATCCTGAAATCGTTCAGGCGCTCAAGCTGGATGCTGCGGCCACCCTCATGGGTAAGGCGGATCGCGCCCGAGGTCGGCCTGTAGAAACCGGTGATGCAGTTGAACACGGTGGTCTTGCCGGCGCCGTTCGGCCCGATGAGGGCCGTGATCTTGCGGCGCTCCGCATCGAACGACAGGTCGTTGACGGCGACGACGCCGCCAAAGCGCATGGTCAGATGATCGACGTTGAGGATGTTGTCGGCGTTCATCCCCGGCCTTCCCTGGCGAGCTCGGAGGAAATCGCCTCGCTGCGTTTCAGAAACACCGTCGGCGCCCGGTAGCCGACCAGTCCGCGGGGCCGCCAGATCATCAAAAGCACCATCGCCATGCCGAACACCAGCATCCGGTACTGATCGAATCCGCGAAACAGTTCGAAGCCGCCGATCAAGGTGAGCGCGGCAAGCGCAACGCCAAGCTGCGATCCCATGCCGCCGAGCACCACGATTGCGAGCACCAGCGCCGATTCCTGGAAGGTGAAGGACTCAGGACTGATGAAGCCCTGCCTGGTCGCAAAGAACGCCCCGGCAAAGCCGCCGAACATGGCGCCGGTGGCAAACGCGGTCAGCTTGGTGGTGGTGGTGTTGATGCCTAGCGCACGGCAGGCGACTTCGTCCTCGCGCAACGCTTCCCAGGCGCGGCCGATCGGCAGGCGGCGCAGCCGGATCGTCACCCAGTTGGTCAGGAGCGCCAGCGCGAGGATCACGTAAAACAGGAACACGATGCGATGCGTCGGCGAAAATTCGATCCCGAGCCTGGCGGCAAGGCCGTCCTCGCCCGCCGTCAGCGGGATGCCGAAGAAGGACGGCCGCGGAATGGCGCTGATGCCGTTCGGCCCGCCGGTCAGGCTTTGCCAGTTGATGATGACGAGACGGATGATCTCGCCGAAAGCCAACGTCACGATGGCGAGATAGTCGCCGCGCAGCCGCAGCACCGGAAATCCGAGCATCACGCCCCACAATGCGGCGAGAATGCCGGCGAGCGGCAGGCAGGTCCAGAACGACAGCCCCAAATTGGTCGACAACAGCGCGTAGGAATAGGCGCCGACCGCATAGAACGCGACATAGCCGAGATCGAGCAGACCGGCGAGCCCGACCACCACGTTCAATCCCCAGCCAAGCATCACATAGGTCAAAACGAGAATGCCGAGATCGAGAATGTAGCGCTGGTTGTAGAAGATCACCGGCACGAGGAAGGTGAAGATCAGAAGCAGTGGCGGGATGGCGCGGCCTGCGAAATCGAGCGCGGTCTGCAGCGGTTGCGGAACGGACCTCGTGGTCCCCGCCGGCCCCCACCATTGCCGGAACAGTTCGATGACGATGCTGCCGACAAAGACGATGAGGACCAGGATGGCGAGATCGTCGAACCGCGTCCAATAGATCAATTGTCCGGTGGGGCCCGCCTCGGTGCGGATCCCGACCATCAGCGAAAAAAGCACGAGCGCCACGAGCGCGCTGATCAGCGCCTTCTTCAAGATGAATGCGACGCCGGGCAGGCGGGAGACGTGCGTCAATTCGGATGTGGATGATGTCACGTTAGACTTTTTCGACTTCGGGGCGGCCGAGCAGGCCGGTCGGAAGGAAGATCAGAACCACGATCAGGATCGAGAACGCGGCGACGTCCTTGTATTCGACGGAGAAATAGGCCGACCAGAAGGTTTCGATCAGACCGATCAGGAGACCGCCGAGCATCGCACCGGGCAACGATCCGATGCCGCCGAGAACGGCTGCGGTGAAAGCCTTGATGCCGGCGACAAAGCCCATGAAGAAATCGACCAGGCCATAGTAGAGCAGGTACATCATGCCGGCGACGGCGGCGAGAGCGGCACCGATCACGAAGGTCATGGAGATGGTGCGGTCGACATCGACGCCGAGCAGCGCCGCCATCGTCTGATCCTGCTCGCAGGCGCGCATGTCGCGCCCCAGCCGCGTCCGCGACACCAGCCAGGTGAAGAGGGCAAGCAGCACGACGGTGGCGATGACGACGAGGATCTGCACATTGGACAGCCGCACCACGAAGCCGTCGCTCTCGAACAGGCTGTAGCCACCGGTGATGATCGGCGGCACCGGCTTGACGCGCGCGCCTTGCGCGATCTGGGAGTAATTGATCAGCACGAACGACATGCCGATTGCCGACAGCATCGGCGCAAGGCGGAACGAGTGCCGCAGCGGCCGGTAGGCGATGCGCTCCACCGTCCAACCATAGAGCGCGGTGATCGCCATCGATACCAGAAGCACGATCAACAGAATGACCGGCACCGCGGTCAGTCCGATCGAGACCAGGATCAAAAAGGAGATCAGCGCAATGAAGCCGCCGATCATGAAGATATCGCCATGGGCAAAATTGATCATGCCGACGATGCCATAGACCATGGTGTAGCCGATGGCGATCAGGCCGTAGATCGAGCCGAGCACGATGCCGTTGATCAGTTGCTGGGCGAAATAATCCATGCGCTGCCGCTGCCTGGCGCATCTTCCGGCGAGATTATCCGGTTTGCCGTATCAGAACATGCGCAACTGAACTCTTGACGCGGCGAGCGCCCTGGCAGGCGGACGGCGCGTCGCTCATTTCTTAACAGTGGGAACCCGCTGCGGCAACAGCGCGAGCGGTAAGTCTAAGGTCTTGTACAGAGATAGTTTTCGCGAAGCCAAGCCATCGGCCCGGCGGCGGCGACAATCGTTTGAGCAAGGTTTTCAGGAACAAAAGTTCCTGCGCAACCAACAACGGGTTCCCCAGTTGTCCCTCTTGCGGCATTCAACAAGGGAGATCCCGATGTCCAGCCAGAACCAGAATCCGGGCAAGCAGCAGAATCAGAATCCAGGGCAGAAGCCTGGCCAGCAGAATCAGAATCCTAACCAGAAGCCCGGCCAGCAGCAGGGTGGTGGGCAAAAACCCGGACAGCAGCAGCAGGATCCGAACCGCCAGGGACAGAACCCGACCCAGCAGGACAAGGGCGGCCGCTAATCTCCAGTCAACGAAGTGAATGCATTGAAATCCCGCCGAAAGGCGGGATTTTTCTTTGTCAACTGCCTGCGTCCTCATCACGCCACGGCTGTATTCGCGCGAGCGGTCATCTGGACCTCTCAGGGAACCTCAACTACGGTTCCCCTGGCAAGCGGCAACGTCCGGGTGAATGGTTTCGATCATCTGCCGGATGGAACGACCGCGATACCAGGAGGAAATGCCGATGAACATGACCCGCCGGGGTGTATTTGCGACCGCAGGGGCCGCAGCGAGCGCTCTAGCCTTTGGAGAGCGGGCGCAAGCCCAGTCTTTCGAATTCAAGCCGAACCAGCGCTACCCCGAGGCGTCGGTCGAGATCCTCGATCCAAGCTTTACCAAATATCGCGTGTTCTCCAGCACGCTGGAGCAACTTGCGACGGGAATGCGATGGGCGGAGGGACCGGTCTGGTTCGGCGACGGTCGCTATCTCCTCGTCAGCGACATTCCCAACAATCGCATCATGCGCTACGACGAAGCCAACGGAAACTGGGGCGTGTTTCGCCAGCCGTCAAACTTCGCCAACGGCCATGCGCGCGATCGGCAGGGCCGCCTGATCTCCTGCGAACACCTGACGCGCCGCGTGACGCGCACCGAATACGACGGCAAGATCACGGTGCTGGCCGACAATTTCAACGGCAAGCGTCTGAACTCTCCCAACGACATCGTATGCAAGTCCGACGGCTCGATCTGGTTTACCGATCCGCCGTTCGGGATCGCCGGCGAGTGGGAAGGCGACAAGGCAACGCCGGAATTGCCGCACTCGGTTTACCGCATCGCTCCCGACGGCAAGCTCGGACTGGTCACCGCGGATCTTGCCGGCCCTAACGGGCTTGCCTTCTCGCCCGACGAAAAGAAGCTCTACATCGTTGAATCACGCGCACAGCCGAACCGGCTGATCTGGTCTTACGACGTCGGCGCGGACGGAATGACGCTGTCCAACAAGATCAAGCTGGTCGACGCCAACGGGCCTGGGGCTTTCGACGGACTCAGGGTCGATACCGACGGCAACCTCTGGTGCGGTTTCGGCAGCAACGGCGCACCAAACGCCAAGGGCGAGGAACTGGATGGCGTCAAGGTGTTCAATCCGGAAGGCAAGGCCATTGGCTTCATCCGCCTTCCCGAACGCTGCGCCAACCTGACCTTCGGTGGCGTGAAGAAGAACCGCCTGTTCATGGCCAGCTCGCATTCGCTTTACGCGCTGTACGTGGAGGCAAGGGGCGCGGTCTGAGTCGTTCTGCGTCATTGTCGTCGCGAGGAGTGCAGGCGACGAGGCAATCCGGAGCCGGAGACAAGGCTGGATTGCTTCGCTCGCGCTCGCAATGACGCCAAAATACCGCCTCCAACATTAAGGTAAACAAAGGGTTTAAATTGCTCCTCGCAGTTTAAGGGCGTTACCTGTCCCGACAAGCCGAGAGCCTTTCGAAGAGCTTACGGAAAAAAGGGAAGCGTAGATGCCGAGACATTGGCGGATCAGTTCTTTCAGCGGCATATTGCTGGCGGCCTATTTCATTCCGACGTGGGCGATCGTCGCCTGGCGGATCATGATTTCGCCGGTGCAGGGACTTTTTGAGCGGCCGAATGTATCGGTAGCGTTCTTCATCAGCGATCATCTGCAACTGGGGTCGATGTCGATGGTGCGCATCGCCTGGCTGCTTGCGCTGAGCAGGGTGCTGGTGGTCGCATTCTTCGCGATCTTCGTGTGGTTCGCTGTTCGCGCCATGATCCGCAGGACCGAGGATCAAAAGGAGCCGCTGGCGATTGCGCTCGCGATCGGAAGCGTGATCAGTTTTGCAAGCATGATCCTCGCCTCGAAAGTCGGCGAGATCGAAGCGCTGCGCATGCATGCCACCGAGCTCCTGATGATGCTCGGCGCCGTGGTGGTGATGGTGTTCGAGCGCCCGGCGCAGGTCGAGGCTGCGACAATTGCGGCACCGAGCGAGCTAACTCTTGAGCAGGCCCAGCTCCGCAATAATGGCTGAGGCTTCCTTGACCGCGTGATTGGCGGCGGGCACGCCGCAATAGATCGCCTGTTGAAGCAATATCTCCTTGATGTCATCGGGCGTGAAGCCGCCCTCGCTCAACGCTGCGCGGACGTGCAGGCGAAATTCGTCCCATTGTCCGAGCGCGACCATGGTGCCGATCACAAGCACTCGCCTCGTGCGATGATCGAAATGCGGCCGGGTCCAGATCTCGCCCCAGGCGTGGCGCGTGATCAAATCGATGAAATCGGCGTTGAAAGAATTCCTGTTTGCGATCGATTTGTCGACCCAGGCGTCGCCGAGTACCTTTCGGCGCTGGGCCATGCCGTCCTCGCGCCGTTTCTGATCGTCCATCGAAGATCCTCCCCGTCATTGCGAGCGCTGCGAAGCAATCCATGGTGGCATCAATAAAGATACTGGATTGTTTCGTCGCTCACGCTCCTCGCAATGAGGCTATTACTTCTGCATCAAGAAGCCGATCACGGCCTCGGTGAAGGCGTGCGGCTGCTCGACATTTGAAATATGCGCAGCATCGAGAATAGTCAGCGAAGCGCCCGGGATCTGCCTGCGGATGAACTCCGCGGCGGCAACAGGGGTTGCCATATCGTGACGGCCGGCGATCACCAGCGTCGGGCTTTTGATCTTGGGTAGGTAGTCGCGGTTATCGAGCGCGCTCAGCGCCTCGCAACAGCCGAGGTAACCTTGCACAGGCGTTGCGATTAGCATCGACTTCATGTTCGCCGTTACTTGCGGTTCGCGTTCCCTGAAATCGGCGGTGAGCCAGGTTGCGATGACGGTGTCTGCAATCGCGGCGATGCCGCCTTCCTTCACCGCCTTGATACGGTTCAGCCAGTTGGTTGGATCGGGATAGTGACAGGCGGTGTTGGAGAGAATGATCTTGCCCAGGCGCTCCGGCGCATTGGCTCCAAGCCATTGCCCGACCATGCCGCCCATCGAAAGCCCGCACCAATGCACCTTGTCGATATTGAGATCGTCGAGGATCGCTAGCACGTCGCGGCCAAAGCGCTCCATCGAATAGGGCGGCGCCGGCGCGCCGGATTTGCCGTGACCGCGGCGGTCGTAGCGGATGACTCGGAACAGCTGGGTGAGCGCCTTCATCTGCGGCTCCCACATTTTCAAGGTACAACCCAGCGAATTCGACAGCATCAGCGTCGGTCCGCCGTCGCGTCCCTCGACAGATACGTTGAGCAGGCAACCGTCGGCATCGATCATCGGCATTGGCTCAAACCCCCGGTGTCATGCGCGGGGAAGATCCGCGCATCCATCTCAAGAAAGAAGCTCTATCAAAGATGATGGATTGCCGGGTCAAGCCCGGTGATGACGTTTCTCGGAAGAGCCGTCAGTTTTCCATCAACTTATTCCGTATCGATCGAAGCAAGCAGACGATCGATCAGGGCTTGCGAGACGCCCTGATAGGCCATCGGCTCGAATAGCTTTTTGACTTTTTCAGGACTGAGATGCGCCATGACTTTCGGCTCCTTCGCCAGCACGTCGCGCAAGGCTTTCTTTTCCGCCACAGCCTTCTTGCTCGCGGCCTCGACCAGGTGGTGGGCTTCCGCCTTGCCGAGCTTTTCGGCCAGCGCCATCGCCACCGCTTCGGCCATGATCAGGCCTCCGGTCGCATCCAGGTTGGCGCGCATGCGCGTGACGTCGACTTCCATGCCCTCGGCTATATCGACGATGGAACCAAGCGCGCCGGACGTGACGAGCAAAAGGCCTGGCAGCGTCGGCCATTCCGCGTGCCAGGGGCCGGCGCTGCGTTCATGATCCCCGACTTGCGCCGAAAAGATCGTCGCCGCAAGGTTCGGCGCCATGGTGGCCGCGGCAAGTGCGGCCGCGGCCGCGACCGGGTTGCGCTTGTGCGGCATGGTGGAAGAGCCGCCGCGGCCTTCGCCCGAGGGTTCGAACGCTTCAGCCACGTCGGTCTGCATCATCAACTGGACGTCACGCGCGATTTTGCCGCAACTTCCCGCAAGAATAGCCAGCACCGACGCTGCTTCGGCGAGACGGTCGCGATGGCTGTGCCATGGCGCATCGGGCAAGGGCAGTTGAAGCTCTTGCGCGAGCTTTTCTGCGACCAGCCATCCCTTGTCACCGAGCGCGGCGAGGGTGCCGGCGGCGCCGCCGAACTGAAGCGCGATCGTGTCGCCCTTGAGCCGCAGCAGGCGCAACCGCGACCGGTGAAGCGCTGCGGCATATTCGGCAAGTTTTAGCCCAAACGGCATCGGCAGCGCATGCTGAAGCCAGGTGCGCGCCACGACTGCCGTATGACGATGTTCTCGCGCAAGCCTCGCAAAACCCTTGATAGCACGGCCGAGATCGGCAAGCAGCGCCTCGATGCCCGCGCGCAACGTGAGCATGGCACCGGTATCGATCACGTCCTGGCTGGTAGCGCCCCAATGCACGTAACGCGCAGCCTCGGCGTCAGCCCTGGCGACGTCGGCGGTCAGCCGCTTGACCAGCGGAATGGCAAGATTGCCCGAGCGCGTGGCGGCATCGGCCAGCGCAGCCATGTCGAACGCGACGGCCTTGCAGGCCTTCGCAATCGGACCCGCCGCTTTGGCCGGAATCACGCCCACCTCCGCTTCGGCGCGCGCCAGAGCTGCTTCGAAATCGAGCATGTGCTGCAGGCATGTCGCATCGTCGCAGATGGCGCGCATGGCACCGCTCGACAGCATCGGTGCGAGCAGGGGCGAGAGCTGTGTACTCATGATGGGCTAATGGAGTGGATTTGACATTCGCTACCCTACTAGCCGCGAGTTCGCAAGCGAATGTCAAATCCAAAACTCCACCAGATACCAATATTTGGCTGGTGTCCTGATTCCGAAGTTCGCATCGTTTTGCGGCGACCTCGTTTGCGAACTTCGGAATCAAGAGGACACTAGCAAGTCATTGTTTCTAGTGTGGCTTTGGCTCAGAAGTCCGCATGACGAAGTTGCCGCGGCAATGATGCGGACTTCTGAACCGCCACACTAGCGGTCTTTCGATTCCAACATTCGCAAAGGTGCCTGCCGAGAGGGCGCGCGAATGTTGGAATCGGACCGCCAGCGCCTAACCATCCTGATCGGGCTGTGCCAATCCCAAAGCGCGAACGCAAGCCTGCCGAGACCGCGAAATATGCATCTTTCTTTTGGGCCAATCGTGCTTTACTTGGAACAAGACTTAAAAAGCGAATGGGAGGCGTAAGATGGCCATGACGATGAACGGGGAGGTCCAGCTTGCGGCGCCGCGCGAGGTAATCTGGGCCAAGCTGAACGATCCCGGGGTGCTGAAGGCGTCTATTCCCGGATGCGAGGAGCTGGAGCGGACCGAGGACAACGGTTTTCGCGCCACCGTCAAGGTGAAGGTCGGGCCCGTTTCGGCCCGCTTCAAGGGGAAGGTGATGCTGAGCGATCTCGACCCGCCGAACGGCTACAAGATCAACGGCGAAGGCGAGGGCGGGGTGGCCGGCTTTGCGAAAGGCGGCGCAAACGTGAAGTTGACCGAAAAGGAGGGCGGCACGCTGCTCAGCTACGACGTCGAGGCCCAGATCGGTGGCAAGCTTGCCCAACTCGGCCAGCGGCTGATCAACGGCACGGCCAAGAAGCTCGCGGACGAGTTTTTCTCCAATTTCGCAAACGCCGTACAAGGCTAATCTTCCACGCTAATCGTCTGAGCTAATTCCCTGAAAATGCTGGCCCCGCGGAGCGCCGTTCATAACCTGAAGCCATGCTGTGATGAGGTTGCCCATTGCGGGGATGGCCCATATTATGGCTTTGAAACGTCTTTGATGGTTGTGCTGCCGTGCAACGCGGCGGCTTTAGAGAGTGCTGAATGGCCAAAATCTCTTTGATCGTGAACGGTAATCCGGTGAACGCCAATGTCGATCCCCGCACCCTGCTGGTGCAGTTTTTGCGCGAGAATCTGCGGCTCACCGGCACCCATGTCGGCTGCGATACCTCCCAATGCGGGGCCTGTGTCGTGCATCTCGACGGCAAGGCAGTCAAATCCTGCACGACACTTGCGGTGATGGCCGACGGGCATGAGGTCCGCACCATCGAGGGACTTGCCGCCGACGGCGCCCGGCTGCATCCGATGCAGGAGGCCTTCCGCGAGCATCACGGCCTGCAGTGCGGCTTCTGCACGCCGGGCATGATCATGACCGCGGTCGATATGGTCCATCGCAAGGGCCACGACCTTTCCGAACAGACCATCCGCGAAGAGCTGGAAGGCAATCTCTGCCGCTGCACGGGCTACCAGAACATCGTTTTGTCGATCGCCGCCGGCGCCAGGGCGATGGCCAAATCCGACCTTGCATAACGCGCGTCAGCGCAAGGCGACAGGAATACCCAGGGAATACCGATGTACGAATTCAAATATCATCGTCCGGCGACCGTGCGTCAGGCCGCCAATCTCCTTGTCAAGAACGAGGATGCCAAGGTGATCGCTGGCGGCCATACCTTGCTGCCGGTCATGAAGCAGCGCCTCGCCAGTCCCCCGCATCTGGTCGATCTCTCTCACATCGAGGGGCTCGACAGTATCGAGATGAAGGGCCGTTCGCTTGTCGTTGGTGCTACGGCGACCCATCACGCGGTCGCTACCTCGGCCGTTGTCGGCGAGGCGATCCCTTCGCTCGCTTATCTCGCCGGGCTGATCGGCGATCCCGCGGTGCGCCACAGGGGCACCATCGGTGGCTCGCTCGCCAACAACGACCCGACCGCCGACTATCCCGCGGCCTGTCTGGCGCTGGGCGCGACCATCGTCACCAACAAGCGCCGCCTCAAGGCGGACGAATTCTTCAAGGGCCTGTTCACGACCGCGCTCGAAAGCGACGAGATCATCACAAAGGCGATGTTCCCGCTGCCGAAAAAGGCGGCTTATGTGAAATTTCGCAACCAGGCTTCGCGTTATGCGTTGGTAGGGGTATTCGTCGCCAGGCGTCCGTCGGACGTGCGCGTCGCCGTCACCGGCGCAGGCTCCGAGGGCGTGTTCCGCCTCACCGCGTTTGAAGAGGCGTTGAAGAAGCGGTTTTCGGCGAAGGCGCTCGATGGCCTGACGGTGCCGTCAACCGGTCTCAACAGCGACCTGCACGGCAGCGCCGAATATCGCGCGCACCTGATCGCGGTCATGGCGCGGCGTGCCGTCGAAGCCGCGACCGCGAAATCCTGAAGCGTCTGAAAATTCTGTTTGATCAAGGTTGGCTCTCCCATGGCTGCATCGGCGTTACCGAAATCCGTCGATGCGATGCTTGGGCTGTTGTCCTCACGCGGCTATTTCGCCGAGCGGTCGCTGGCGACCGTGACCTACCTGTCGCTGTGCATGGGCCGTCCGTTGTTCCTGGAAGGCGAGGCCGGCGTCGGCAAGACCGAAATCGCCAAGGTGCTGTCGGCGGCGCTCTCGCGCAACCTGATCCGGCTGCAGTGCTACGAAGGCCTCGATGTCGCTTCCGCCGTCTATGAGTGGAACACCGCGGCTCAGATGATCGCGATCCGGCTTGCGGAAGCGGCCGGCGATACCGACCGCGGGCAGCTCGAGAGCGACATCTTTGCCGAACGCTACCTGATCAAGCGGCCGCTTCTGCAGGCGCTCGAGCCGGATGTCGCCGGCGCGCCGGTCCTTCTGATCGATGAACTCGACCGCGCCGACGAGGCGTTCGAGGCCTATCTTCTGGAAATTCTCTCGGACTTCCAGGTATCGATCCCCGAATTCGGCACCGTGAAGGCCCCGCAGCCGCCGATCGTCATCATCACCTCCAATCGCACCCGCGAAATCCACGACGCGCTGAAGCGGCGCTGCCTTTATCACTGGGTGGATTATCCCTCCGCCGAGCGCGAGCTTGCGATCGTCAAATCGCGCGTGCCCGGAATCTCCGCAAAACTGTCGGAGCAGGTGGTGCGCTTCGTGCAGGCGCTGCGCGATCAGGATTTTTACAAGGCGCCCGGCGTCGCCGAGACCATCGACTGGGCCACCGCGCTCACCGAACTCGACGCCCGCACGCTCACGCCGCAGGTGGTCGGCGACACGCTTGGAGCGCTCCTGAAATACCAGGATGACATCGCGCGCATGCAGGGCGATGCCTTGGCGAAGGTTTTGAAAGAGGCAACGAACGAGAGTTAGGTGCCCGCGCAGGCTGTTCAACCTCTCCCGTCGGGAGAGGTCGGCGCGAAGCGCCGGGTGAGGGGGGCACCGACGAAGGATAGATCTTCTCCCAAAGGGAGAGGGGGCGCACCGCCGCTTTGACGTGAAACGTAATTGGGTTTTCCGATGCCCATCGATCATCTCGCGCCTCCGACCGGTCAGATGGCCGACAACATCATCGGTTTTGCGCGTGCCTTGCGCGCGGCCGGGATTCCGGTCGGGCCCGGTGCCGTCATCGACGCCATGAACGCGCTGCAGGTGATCGAAATCGGCAACCGCGCCGACGTGTTCACGACGCTGGAATCGATTTTCGTCAAGCGCCGCGAGCATGCGCTGATCTTCGCGCAAGCCTTCGCCCTGTTCTTCCGCGCCGCCGAGGAGTGGAAGCACCTCCTGGATTCGGTGCCGTTGCCCGATCACGCCAAAAAGAAGCCGCCGCCGGCCTCCCGTCGCGTCCAGGAGGCGCTATCGCAGGCGCAAATGACCGAAGCGCCGCAGGTACAGGAGCAGGAGCTTCGACTTTCGGTCTCCGACAAGGAGGTGCTGCAGAAGAAGGATTTCGCGCAGATGACGGCGGCCGAAATCGCCGAAGTCACCCGCGCCATCGACCAGATGAAGCTGCCGCAGGCCGAATTGCGCACCCGCCGCTTCAAGCCCGATGCGCGTGGGCAGCGGCTCGACATGCGGCGCACGCTGCGCGGCTCTCTGCGTACCGGCGGCGATATCATCGATATCCATCGGCTCGGCCGGATCGAGCGGCCGGCGCCGATCGTGGCACTCCTCGATATCTCCGGCTCGATGAGCGAATATACCCGCCTTTTCCTGCATTTCCTGCATGCGATCACGGACGCGCGCAAGCGCGTCTCGGTTTTTCTGTTCGGCACGCGCCTGACCAATGTGACGCGGAGCCTGCGTGCCCGCGATCCCGACGAGGCGCTCGCCGCCTGCTCGTCGGCCGTGGAGGATTGGGCCGGCGGCACCCGCATTGCGACTTCGCTCCACACCTTCAACAAGCTCTGGGGGCGGCGGGTGCTCGGGCAGGGCGCGATCGTCCTTCTGATCTCGGACGGGCTGGAGCGCGAGGCAGATGCGCGTCTGGCGTTCGAGATGGACAGGCTACACCGCTCCTGCCGTCGCCTGATCTGGCTCAACCCGCTGTTGCGCTATGGCGGCTTCGAAGCCAAGGCGCAGGGCATCAAAATGATGCTGCCCCACGTTGACGAATTCCGCCCGGTGCATAATTTGAGTTCCATCAAGGGTCTGATCGAGGCACTTTCCTCGCCGCCTGCGCCGCACCACCGCAGCATGATCCGGTCCGTGGCTTGAAGGTGAGGCCAGAAAACACGATTGGAAAGAGGCGAACATGCTCAATCGCGATGAAGACATTCTCAAGGCGGCCGAGGACTGGCAGAAGGCGGGCCATGGCGTCGCGCTTGCCACCGTAGTCGAGACCTGGGGCTCGGCGCCCCGGCCGGCCGGATCAAGTCTCGTCATCAACGATGAAGGCACTTTTCTGGGCTCGGTCTCCGGCGGTTGCGTGGAAGGCGCTGTTGTCACCGAGGCGCTCGACGTGATCGCCAGCGGCGAGCCGAAGATGCTTGAATTCGGTGTTGCCGACGAGACCGCCTGGAATGTCGGCCTGTCCTGCGGCGGCACCATCCGCGTCTTCGTCGAAAAGGTCGGCTGAATATCGTCGCCTTGCGAACTTCGAAAAACAGGGCAATTGCCGTGAAGCTTGAAACGCTCAGAGAACTCAATGCCGAGCGCGCCGCGCGGCGCCCCGTGGTCGTCGTGACCGATACCGCAACCGGCGAACAGCGGCTGGTGAAGGCGAAGGATTTCGCCGCCGATCCCCTGCGCGCCGAATTGTCCAAACAGTTGCGCATGGGCAAGAGCGGCACGATCGAAGCGAATGACAGAAAGTTGTTTCTCAACGTATACGCGCCGACCGCACGCATGGTGATCGTCGGCGCCGTCCATATCAGCCAGGCACTGGCGCCGCTGGCGCGCTCGCTGGACTATGACGTGACGGTGGTGGACCCGCGCACCGCCTTTGCGAGTCCCGAACGCTTTCCCGACGTGCCGCTGATCGCCGAATGGCCCGACGTGGCGCTGCCACCGCTCAACATCGATCATTACACCGCTTTCGTGGCGCTCACACATGACCCGAAGATCGACGATCCTGCGCTCCTGCACGCTTTCGAGCGCGATTGTTTCTATATCGGGGCGCTCGGTTCGCGGAAAACCCATGCCAAGCGCGCCGAGCGCCTGAAGGCGCAAGGCGCCAAGGACGGTGATATCGCCCGCATCCACGCCCCGATCGGTCTTTCCATCGGCGCGGTCTCGCCTTCGGAAATTGCGGTGGCGATCATGGCCGAGGTCACGGCGCAGTTGCGTTTACCCAAAGAAAAAGAAGCCGCGGCATGAAATTCGGTCCTGCCAGTCCGGTGGATGCGATCGGTGGCGTCACCGTTCACACCCTGCGCCAGGGTTCGCTGGTACTCAAGAAGGGCACGACCATCGGGCAGGCGGAGGTGGCAGCGCTGACCCGTGCCGGGGTGAAGGAAATCGTCGTCGTAAGGCTCGATGAGGGTGACGTCTCCGAGGATGTCGCCGCTGCCGCCGTTGCGCAGGCCGTCGCCGGAGACGGCATCAATGTCGAGCGTGCCTTTACCGGCCGCGCCAATCTGTTTGCGGCAAGAGCCGGCGTTCTCGTGGTGGACCGCGCCGCGGTCGACCGCATCAACGCCGTCGATGAAGCTATCACCTTTGCAACGCTCCCCGCCTTCAAGCCCGTGGTCGAAGGCGAAATGGTCGCGACCGTCAAGCTCATTCCGTTCGGGGTGGAGGCGAGATTGCGCGACGCGGCGGTTGCGGCGGCAAAGGACGGCGCGTTGCGGATCGCGCCTTACAAGATCAAGCGCGTCGGCGTGATCTCGACGCTTCTGCCCGGGCTCGCGCCGAAGGTCGTGGACAAGACGTTGAAGGTCACCGCCGAGCGGCTGGCGCCCGCCGGTGCAACCATCATCGCCGAGCGCCGCGTTCAACATGATGAGGCGGCGCTCAAGGCGGCGCTGAAGGAATTACTCGATCGCGGTTCGGAGCTCGTCATCGTCTTCGGTGCGTCTGCGATTGCCGACCGGCGGGACGTGATCCCGGCTTCGCTCTCAGGTATCGGCGGCACGGTCGAGCATTTCGGCATGCCGGTCGATCCCGGCAACCTGCTCCTGATCGGCAACGCCGGTGGCGTGCCGGTGCTGGGCGCGCCCGGTTGCGCACGATCGCCGGTGGAAAACGGTTTCGACTGGGTGTTGATGCGCCTGTTGGCCGGCCTGAAGGTCACGAGCGCCGAACTCACCGGGATGGGGGTCGGCGGACTGTTGATGGAAATCGTGACGCGGCCGCAGCCCCGCGAAAGTCGCGCGCCCGACAGCAATCGCCACGTCGCTGCGATCATTCTCGCCGCCGGCCGTTCGACCCGGATGGGAGGTCCCAACAAGCTGTTGGCCGAACTTTCCGGCAAGCCGCTGGTCCGTATCGTGGCCGAACAGGCGGTGGCATCCAAAGCAAAAGGCGTCGTCGTCGTCACCGGGCACCAGGCCGAACTGGTCGAGGGAGCCCTGAAGGGCCTGAAGGTTAAGTTCGTGCGCAACCCGGATTTCGCGCAGGGCCTTGCGACTTCGGTGAAGGCAGGCATCGCCGCAGTACCGGAGGAGGCCGATGGCGCAGTGATCTGCCTTGGCGACATGCCGATGATCTCCTCGCAACTCATTGACCACCTGATCGATGCCTTTGCACCGGATCGGGGCAATTTGATTGCGGTCCCCGTCAGCGGCGGGCGGCGCGGCAATCCGGTATTGTGGTCGCGCCGCTTCTTCAACGAGTTGATGACGCTCGACGGCGATATCGGCGCCCGTCATTTGATCGCCAAGCACAACGAAGCGGTGGCGGAGGTCCCGGTGGAAGGCGACGGCGCGTTTCTCGATATCGATACGCCGCAGGGGCTTGAAGCCGCGCGTAGCGGGTGAGCCGCCTCGATTGTTGCGTCGACGGCTTGGAGTTTCACAGCTAGCGCCGGCAAGGCCCGAGGCGGAGCAGCTCGCTGATTCAGTCAAATTTTAGTTATGTAAAATCAATTACTTATGACGTCGATTGACTGTGACTGACCGGTCAGTCATTATTTTATAATGACAAAGTCCCGATCCGATAAATTGGCCGGACACCCGCAAGCTGGCGCGAAGTCGCGTCGACGCGAACGTGCGACGAGGGCTGCCGCGGACGGCGCGCAGGCCGTGCGGAAGATATCGGCGGCGGCGCGACCCGCCAACCGCGCCGAGCGCGCGGCCGATCGGCGCCAGGCCATCATCGATGCAGCGTTCGATGAGTTCATCGACCGCGGCTATGCCGCCACAAGGCTCGACGACGTCGCAGGGCGTGCCGGTGTCGCCAAGGGCACCATCTATCTTCATTTCAGGGACAAGCAGGCGCTGTTCGAAGAACTGGTGCGGACCGCGCTCGTGCCCTTGATCGGACGCCTGGCCGCACCGCCCGCATCGGGCGGCTCCATTCGTGCCGCGCTGGAAAATTTTGCCGAGAATTTCGTCAACGAAGTTGTCACAACGCGGCGCGGCGCCATCGTCCGCCTGATTGTGGCCGAAGGGCCGCGTTTTCCCGACATCGCCGATTTCTATTATCGCGAGGTGGTCTCGCGGGGTCTTTCCGGCATGCGCGCGCTGATCGAACTCGCCATCCAGCGCGGCGAAATCAAACAGCAGGGTTTGAGGGATTTTCCGCAGATCGTCGTGGCGCCGGCAATGGTCGCCGTGATCTGGCAAGGGCTGTTTGGCCGGCACGCGCCGCTCGATGCCACGGCGATGTTTCGCGTCCATCTCGATTTGATCTTTGGTGAACGGAGGGCGACATGACCTCGTCCAGCGCAATGAGGCGAATTCTGGTCGGGCTCGCGCTCGCGGCTGCGCTCCTCGGCTGCAACGAGCCGCGTAATCCCGGTTACCAGGGCTGGGTCGAAGCCGACATGATTTTCGTCAGTCCCGACGAAGCCGGGCGCGTGACCAAACTGAATGTGCGCGAAGGCGATGAGGTGAAAACCGGCGATCAGCTTTTCTCGGTCGATGACGATATGCAGCAGGCCAATCTCAATCAGAACAAGGCGACGCTGGCTAACGCGCAACAAAGCTATGACCGCGCAGCGTCGCTGAGCAAGACCGGCTCGGGGACCCAGGCCGCGCTCGACGCCGCGGTTTCGGCATTGCGCGTCGCCGAGGCGCAAGTCGTGACCTCGCAAACGCGCCTTGCACGGCGGATCGGCTATTCGCCGCTGAGCGGCACCGTTCAGCAGATTTATTTTCGCGAGGGCGAAACCGTGCCGGCACAGCGGCCGGTGATCTCGATCATGCCGCCCGGCAACATGAAAGTGCGGTTTTATGTGCCCGAAGCCGATTTGCCGAAACTGGCAATCGGTGACGAGGTGCGCGTGACCTGCGACAATTGCTCGGCCGACCTGACGGCGAAAATCTATTTTATTGCGACATCGGCGGAATACACTCCGCCCGTGATTTACAGCCTCGATGAACGAAACAAGCTCGTTTACCTCGTCCAGGCGCGGCCGGCGCGGCCCGATGCCTTGCGGGTCGGCCAGCCCGTCAGCGTTTTCCTCAACCCCAAGACGCCGGTGGCGGACAAGCGGTGAGCGCAATGCCGGAATCCTGGTCCGATATCGCGATCGACGTTCACGGGCTTTCGAAATCCTTCGAAGGCCGCGAGGTCGTGCATGACCTCAGCATGCAGGTCAAGCGCGGCACGATCTACGGCTTTCTCGGTCCCAATGGCAGCGGGAAGACCACGACCATCCGCATGCTGTGCGGCCTGTTGACGCCCGATAGCGGCGAGGGCAGGTGCCTCGGCTACGACATTCGCCGCGACGCCGACAAGATCAAGCGCAAGGTCGGTTACATGACGCAGCGCTTTTCGCTTTATCAGGATCTGTCGGTGCGGGAGAACCTTGAATTCGTCGCGCGTCTTTACGGTATGCCCGATGCGTCCGGTACTGCGCGCGACATGATCACGCGGCTCGGCCTGAGCGGTCGCGAACGGCAGCTCGCCGGCGAACTCTCCGGCGGATGGAAGCAACGATTAGCGCTCGGCGCCTGCACCTTGCCCAACCCGCAACTCCTGCTGCTGGACGAGCCGACCGCCGGCGTCGATCCCAAGGCGCGGCGCGATTTCTGGAACGAGATCCATGCGCTCGCGGCGAGCGGGCTCACCGTGCTGGTCTCTACTCATTACATGGATGAAGCCGAACGCTGCCACGAGATCGCCTACATCGCCTACGGCAATCTTTTGACGCACGGCACCGTGGAGAACGTGATCGCCAAATCGGCGCTTTCGACCTACGCCGTCACCGGCGACGATCTCCACCTGCTGCAAGACGAGCTCGCCGGCAGGCCCGGTATCGACATGGTAGCCCCGTTCGGCAACAGCCTGCATGTATCAGGCCGCGACCGCGCGGTGCTCGAGGCCACCATCGCACCCTGGCGCGAAGACAGGCGATTCAAATGGCAACAGAGCGAGCCGTCGCTGGAGGATGTGTTCATCGAATTGATGACCCGCTCGAAGGATAATTTTCAGTGAGCGTGACGACCCTGCCAGTCGAGCGAAGCGAAGTCGCCGAGCCGCGTTTCGGCTTCTGGCGGCGCACATTTGCGATGATGGTCAAGGAGTTCATTCAACTCCGGCGCGACCGCGTATCGTTCGCGATGATCATCATGATTCCGGTGGTGCAGCTTTTGCTGTTTGGCTATGCCATCAACACCACGCCGCGCAACTTGCCGACCGCCGTGTTGCTGCAGGAAGATAGCGATCTCGCCCGCTCGATCCTGAAAGCGCTGGAAAACACCTCCTATTTCCACTTCGTCCGCGAAGTGCACGATGTCAACGAGTTCGATGACCTTTTGACTTCCGGCAAGGTGCTGTTCGGGGTGGAAATCCCGCGTGGCTTCGAGCGCGCGGTAAGGCGCGGCGACTATCCTGCGCTGCTGGTCGCGGCCGACGCCACCGATCCCGTGGCGGCAAGCTCCGCGCTGTCGTCGCTCGGCATCGTGGTTCAGACGGCGCTCGCGCATGATCTCTACACGGGCGATCCGCCGACGCTGCCGTTCGAGATCCGCGCCCACGCGCGCTACAACCCGGCCGCCTCATCGCGGCTGAACATCGTGCCAGGGCTGGTCGGCACCATTCTTACCATGACCATGCTGATCTTCACCGCGCTATCGGTGACGCGCGAGGTTGAGCGCGGGACCATGGAGAGCCTGCTGTCGATGCCGATCACGCCGGTCGAGGTGATGCTCGGCAAGATTGTTCCTTATGTGCTGGTGGGTTTCATCCAGGCCATATTGATCATCGGCATCGGCGTGTTCCTGTTCGGGGTGCCGGTTCGAGGCAGCCTGGTCATGCTGGCGCTGCTCTCGACGCTCTTCATCACGACCAATCTTTCGATCGGCTACACCTTTTCGACTATCGCGCAGAACCAGCTTCAGGCGATGCAGATGTCGATCATGTTCTTCCTGCCGAGCATTCTTTTGTCGGGCTTCATGTTCCCGTTCCTCGGCATGCCGGTATGGGCGCAGTATGTCGGTGAGGCACTGCCGTTGACGCATTATTTGCGGATCGTCCGCGCCATCATGCTGAAAGGCGCGACGCTGCAGAATCTCGAATATGACGCGGCTGCGCTGGTTTCGTTGATGTTGCTCGCAATGGCGATCGCGGTGATGCGTTTCCGTCGCACGCTCGACTGAGCGAGAGGATTCTCACACCTGTTTGGCGACCAGGTTCTCGACCACGGCTCCTTCGCGGTCTTCGATGATCTCGGCAATCCATTGCCGATGGCAATGCCGGTGGTCGCGCTCGTAGCAGAGCAGGCAGACCGGGCCGGATTTCACGACTAGCGCGCAGAGTTCGTCGAGTTGTTCTTTCGCCTGTAGCGTTTTCAGATGCTTGGCATAGATCCTGTGAAGCATGTCGTATTTGCCGGCGCGCGCGGCCTCGCGGCCTTCCTTCGGCGTGCCGAGCCCGCGCAGATGAATGTAAGCAATGCCACGCTCGTCAAGCTCCGCCGCAAGCTGGTTTTTGGAAAAGCCGGGACGGCGCGAGGCGGAGACCGCGCGCACGTCCACTACGAGCTTCACCCGTGCCTGTTCGAGTTCGTCAAGCACCGCTCTCACCGGCGTCTGTTCGTAGCCGATGGTGAAGAGCTTTTTGGACGTGTTAGCGGATCGGGCCACCTGAAACCGCTTTGATTATTCTACCCGCGCGATTAATTCCATCGCGCCGGCGGGTGCGCGAATTTTACCCTCGTGAATCACATAGGCAAAGACGTCGCGCGGGGTTTTCTTTGCTGACGCGGAATCAACGCGCGGCAGGTCGCCCGGTTCGCCGCCCTTGGCCCACAGCTGTAGCCGTCCCGCCCAGGCATCGAGCTCTTTCGGCGGATAGCAGGTCTTGATTTCGTCGTTGCCTTTCTGCAGGCGGGCGTAGACGAAATCGCCGACAACGTCCGCAATCGCCGGGTACTTGCCGTGCTCGGCAAATACGACCGGCGTTTCGAATTTGCGCAAGAGAGCGACGAAATCGGGGGCGCGAAAACTGTCATGGCGGACTTCGACCACATGGCGCAAGCCGTGCCCATCGAGCTTCCGGGGCAGGAGTTCGAGAAATTTGCCGAAATCGGCTTCGTCGAATTTCTTGGTTGGAGCGAACTGCCAGAGTACGGGGCCGAGGCGGTCGCCGAGTTCGAGAACGCCGGAATCGTAAAACCGTTTGATGGAATCGCCGGCCTCCGCCAGTACACGGCGATTGGTGGCAAAGCGCGGACCCTTCACCGAGAACACAAAACCGTCGGGCACTTCGCGCGCCCATTTGCGAAAACTTTCCGGCTTCTGCGATCCGTAATAGGTGCCGTTGATTTCGATCGACGTCAGCTTCGAGGCCGCGTATTGGAGTTCCTTGGCCTGCGCCAGCTTCTCGGGATAAAAAACGCCGCGCCACGGCTCGAAGGTCCAGCCGCCGACACCGATATAGATGTTGCCCGACTTTTTCGGCGCACCGGGTTGCTTGGGCGACTTGCTCACGTTCGGACACTCGTCTTCGCAAAGAAGTTCCAGCCCCCAAGACTAGACAAATCGCCAGGTATTGGCCAGTTAGCCCGAAAGCTGCGCATCCGGATGCAAGTTGCGCGACGTGGGATCGGCTGTTTGCCCCTTGCGAAACGGCCGGCGCTCTCCTATCTTTCACCCAACGGCGACGTCGACGCTTGATAGCTCCGGCGCCGGGACGACCACGGAATAGTACGGCTGCGCCGGATGTACGCGCGCCCACTGTTCGTGGTCGTTGGCATTTTACCGGCTGTTTTTTACCCGGCGGGCCGGTTTTACCCCCATTCCTCACGGCTGTCTTCGGCCGGCGCCTTGGCATCCCCTTGCGGGTTCGGATATACGCTGGCGCCATGAATGACGCCATACAAACGGGGGACGTAAGGCCGACGCAGACCGCGGAGTTGCCTCAGCTTTCGGTCATCGTTCCGACCTTTAACGAGCGCGGCAACGTCGCGACGCTGTTTCGGCGGCTGGAGACTGCGCTTGCGGGCGTTGCGTTCGAAGTGGTTTTTGTCGACGACAATTCGCCCGACCGAACCTGGCAGGTCGTGCGCGCGCTCGCACGTCAAGACAGGCGGGTGCGCTGTATCCGGCGGGTCGGGCGGCGCGGCCTGTCGGGAGCCTGCATCGAGGGTATTCTGGCCTCGAGCGCGCCATACGCCGCCGTGATCGATGCCGACCTGCAGCACGACGAGACCCAGCTTTCGAAAATGCTCAAGCTCCTGCAAGGCGGCGATCTCGATCTCGTGGTCGGCAGCCGCTACGTCGAGGGCGGCAGCGCCGAAAGCTTCAACAAGCAGCGGGCAGGGGCGAGCGCGCTCGCCACCGAAGTCGCCCGGCGCGTGCTGCGCGTGAAGATCGCCGATCCCATGAGCGGCTTCTTCATGATCAGCAGGGAGAGCTTTGAGCAAGTGGCGCCGCAGCTTTCCACCCAGGGCTTCAAGATCCTGCTCGATGTCATCGTCACCGCCGGCGGCCGTTTGCGGGTCAAGGAAATTCCCTACACTTTCGGCTCGCGCCTGCACGGCGAGAGCAAGCTCGATTCCATGGTGGCGCTGGATTTCCTGGGCCTGGTGCTGGCGAAACTGACGAACGACATCGTCTCGCTGCGCTTCCTGTTGTTTGCCCTGGTCGGTTCGCTCGGCCTGATCGTGCATTTTGTGGCGCTTTATATCTCGCTCGAAGTCTTTGATCTGGAATTTCCGGAAGCGCAGGCCACCGCCGCGCTCTGCGCCATGACCAGCAACTTCGTCCTCAACAATTTTTTCACCTATCGCGATCAGCGGCTGAGGGGGTTTGGCATCCTGCGCGGCCTGATCCTGTTCTACCTCGTTTGCAGCGTGGGCCTTCTCGCCAATGTCGGCGTGGCGTTCTCGGTTTACGATCAGGAGCCGATCTGGTGGCTGGCGGGCGCCGCCGGCGCGCTGATGGGCGTGGTCTGGAACTACGCGATGTCCGGGCTGTTCGTCTGGCGCAAGCGATGAAAATCGCCGCGAGCCTGAACGCCATGAGTTCGGACGAGGCTCGGCTTGTCCGCGATACCTCGCTTGCGATCATGGCGCTGGTGGCGCTGCGGCTGGTCGGCGCCGCCTGGACGCCACTGACTTTTGACGAAGCCTATTACTGGACCTGGTCGCAGCATCTTGCGCCCGGCTATTACGACCATCCGCCTGGTGTCGCGCTCGTCATCCGTCTCGGCACACTGATTGCGGGCAACACCGAATTCGGAGTACGGCTAATCTCGATCGTGCTGGCGTTGCCGATGAGCTTTGCGGTGTACCGCACGGCCGCGATACTGTTTGGCGGCCAGCGCGTGGCGGCGGATGCGGCCATCCTGCTCAACGTCACGCTGATGGCCGCGGTTGGCACCCTGATCGTCACCCCGGATTCACCGTTGCTGGTTGCCTCCAGCTTTGTGCTGTTCTTTCTTGCCAAGGTGCTCCAGACCGACCGTGGCGCCTGGTGGCTTGCGGTCGGAGCCGCGGTCGGCGCGGCGCTGCTGTCAAAATACACCGCGCTGTTTTTCGGTCCCGCGATCCTGATCTGGCTTTTGAGCGTTGCGAAATTACGCCGCTGGCTGATCTCGCCCTGGCCCTATCTCGGCGGCGTCGTCGCTCTTGCGATATTCTCCCCGGTCATTGCCTGGAATGCCGATCACCACTGGGTTTCGTTCATCAAGCAGCTCGGCCGGTCGCGCGTCGCCGAATTAAACTTCGCCTTCATCGGCGAATTGATCCCAACCCAGGTCGCGTTCGCGACGCCCCTTGTCTTTATCCTCGGGGTAATGGGGCTTTACGCGCTGAGCAGAGGCGACAGCGGCGCGCTCGCCGCGCGCGCCCTGGTCAGCGCGGTGTTCTGGACCATCGTCGTGTATTTCTTCTGGCATTCGCTGCATGCCCGCGTCGAAGCGAACTGGTTTGCGCCGGTTTACCCTGCCTTTGCGATTGCGGCTGCGGTCGCTGCGCATCTGACGTGGCAAACGCGCACGCAACGTGTCGTCGATTTTTGCCGGCGATGGGCGAGCCCGACGGGCGTTCTGATGTTCCTGCTTCTGCTCGTGCAGGCCAATACCGGTGTGCTCACCGGCTTTCGCCGCGATGCCACCGTTCGCAGCGTCGGCGTCGGCTGGGTACAACTTGCCCGCCAGATCGAGGCGGTTCGCGCCAGCTTCGGCGCGACTTGCGTGCTCGCACCCGACTACGGCACCACAAGCTGGCTAGCGTTTTATCTGCCAAAAAACGTTTGTGTCATGCAGCCAACGGAACGTATCCGCTGGATCAACATGGGCGACCCGGATCCCGCAACGCTTCCCGGCAAGCTTTTGTTTGTCGACGAACTGCGCAGCACCACGCAGCCTTATGTGAAGGACACCTTCGAGAGGATCGAGCGCGTCGCGGAGTTCAGGCGCATACGCGGGCCGCTTGTGATCGAAACCTACGGCATCGATCTGCTTCAGCGCGCCAAAAAGCCCGTGCTCGACAATTCGGCGCCGCCGGAATTGAAATAAGTCGCTGCGGAGAGCCGCTCGGCATAATCGGGCAATTCTGCGGCACCGGTATCCTTAAGCATTAGTACCGAAGGAACGACCTCGATTTTTGCTGCGATCTCAGTGCTCGAGGCGTGAGTTTCCGTACCAAAATGGGACTGCCTCACAACTGCCCGCACTTAATCCGCATTTAACTAAAAGTCGCCTTAATGCGGGCTTGTGCCTCTGCGAGATGGTCCGTTGGAATTCGGCGGATGGCCGCGCATGGCCGCCGTTCGCTGTGTTTGGGGAGTGCACGAGATCGAACGGCGGCCATGAGGGGATCGGGGTGGGACCAGTCTGGATTCGGTGGGGATGAGTACCAGTAGAGTTGCGTCTGTCAGTTTCGCGGCACCCAAGCGTAGAACACCAGCCCGAACAGCAAGCTCTCAGATCGTCATCGCAGGCACGGCGGCAGCCGCGCTTGCGCTCGGTTGCGCCTGGACGGTCTATGCCAACGTTTTCGCAGCGAGCCCTTATCCGCAACTCGACGGCGCCAGTGTCGATGCGCACGTGACGGCGCCGCCGGCAAGCTTCGCAGCCCGCATCGCGCCCGTTGCTTCGCAAGTCGCGCGCGTCGAATCCCCGATCCCGACGCCCGCGACCGTTTCGCCGGAACCCACGCTTTCCTTCAGCGACCGCTTCGCGGCAGCGTCCGCCCAAGGTGTCGCGCCGGCGCCGATGCCCGAAACTCCAAAGCTTGCGGAAGCGCCCGCACCGCAAGTTGAAGCCACAAGACAGGCCGAAGCACAGAAGGCGAGGGGATCATCGCGCGTTCGCCTCGCCGCGGTAGCGCCTGCGTCAGCCCCGTCCAGCGAGCCTGCGCCGCCAAGGACGGCGGGGGACTCGATCCGTGACATGGCGCAACGCGCCAAGGCGGCGGTGATGTCGATCGCTTCCAACGAAAGGCGCACCATCGTCGAGAAGCTCTGGGGCAAGCAGCCGTCGCACGGCCCGCTAATGGCCTACGCTTCCGCCGACGCCAGCGCGACCGGCAGCATCGCGTCAAGCCAGAATCCCGCGCTCGGCGGATCGCCGCCTTATGACCAATCGACCGCGGTCTACGACATCTCGGCGCACACGGTCTATCTGCCGGACGGCAGCAAGCTCGAAGCGCATTCGGGGCTCGGCCCGAAGCTTGACGATCCAGGCTCGGCCAATATCAGGATGCGCGGCGTGACGCCGCCACACATCTACGAATTGAAGCCGCGCGAGGCGCTGTTTCACGGCGTTGCGGCGTTGCGGCTGACGCCGATCGGTGGCGAGGAAGCGATCTACGGCCGCGCCGGGCTGCTCGCGCATTCGTACATGCTCGGGGCGAACGGCGATTCCAACGGCTGCGTCTCCTTCAAGGACTACAATGCCTTCCTCAGCGCCTATCACAACCAGGGCATCCGAAAACTCGCCGTCGTCGCCAGGATCGAGTGAGCGGCGAGGCCGCACTCCAAATTCCTATTCGAATTTCAAACAGCCAGTCGAACCACTTTCATCCAGACCTTCCACCGTCATCACCGGGCTCGTCCGGTGATTCACGTCTTGCGCTTCTTTTCCGGGACACAAGACGTCGATCGCCGGGTCATCTAGAGAAGCGCTTGCGCTCTTAATGGCACACCTGTGCATTCCCGCAGCGTGTCATTCGCCCGAGTGGATGATCGCCGACCCTCGCAAGAAGAGGGCGCAGGGAATGCCGGGTACATTTGCCCGTACCCACAGCCTCGCGTGCAACATTGAAAAAGCACACGAGCATAGTCGCCACAGGTACAGCCATGATCCGGCAATTCCCTGCGCAATGGTTTTAACGGCTTATTGCGCGCTCTCCCCGGCGATCGGGCTTTCTTGTCACCGTCATCGCGCGGATCGCTCCGCTCAACTTGGCATCGGCGTCGAGATGCCAGGACCACACGACTTCACCGTCCGCTTCTCGCGCCGTTCGTCTTCGAGCGGAAAAGCGTCCATCGCATCCCGCGCCCAACGTTCGTGACGATCGCGAAGCGTCCCTCTTTTCGGGTGCGGGATGGGCGAGATAAGCGACTGATTTGGGGAAACCGAGAAGCGAAATATTTTTGCGAGCGGGACTGGACAGATGAAATCAGCCTGGAATCGTTCGACAATTTCAGTTTTACGCGCAACCCGAATGCCAGGGGTGGCGCCCCGGATCGCAAGACCCAGAAGATGCCATTGAGGACGCGGCGGTCATTCGCCAGTGGCACGCCCCGCGGCTTTATTGGGCAGCCTCGGCTTGATGGCAGTCCATTCGTCGTCGGAGAGTTCGTCGGTCAGGGGCTTGAATCACGGCCTGGCAGTCAGGCTCAACGAGGCTCTGACCGACGGCGATTTGGTCGCGATGCGCCCGAAGGCGGACTCGTTATGCTCACTTCGGTTTTTGTCGGTCATGAACTCTTACCGGCCCCCTGAGGAAGCGACTATAATGGCATTGGGCGAGCCGAACAAAGGAGCCGCGTATGAACCAAGCACAAGTCGAGCAGAAAACCTATCAGATGCCGCCGCAGGATGGGTTTAGCGTCGCGCACTTTCTCACCGTCGCCGACGTCGAGCGATCGCTTCGATTTTACGAAACGGTCTTCGGAGGTCGCATTCTGAGCAGAGGCGACAGCAGCGGCGCACCGGGGTACATCCAGATCGCGAACACGTGGCTCCTTGTCAACCCCGGGGGCGGTCCGACACCCGACAAACCAACGGTAACGCTCAGCGTCCCCGCCAATCCCGATTTAGTCAGCAGCTTTATGAATATCCGCGTTGCAGATATTCAAGCGTGTTATAAACTTTGGCGAAGTCGAGGAGCCGAGTTCATCACGGAGCCGAAGCCCAAGTACGGCGAGACGCGCTGCTATATTCGCGATCCTGATGGCTATATTATAGAAGTTGGGCAAAGCAACCCGGGCGTTGCTTACGGCTAAGCAGCAGGACGCGTGAAAGCATCTATGGGTGACCGCGTACACTCTCTGTGAGCTGACCCTATGAAGTCTGAGAGGGATGGCATCAACCCCGCAGCCAAGCCAAGCGGAACGGGTTGCGTCGAATGCTCGGCTGTTGGCGGGTGGTGGCTGCATCTTCGCAGATGTGTCGAATGCGGGCACATCGGCTGCTGTGATACTTCACCAAATCAGCATGCATCGAAACATAACGCGGCTACGGGTCACCCGATAATCACGAGCTTCGAGCCGGGCGAGCGTTGGTTTTACGACTATCGTACTGGAGAGTTCTTCGCCGGCCCGAAGCTTCACGCCCCTCACTCGCATCCGTTGGACCAACCGGTGCCCGGACCGGCCGAAGCGGTGCCTTCAAACTGGCAAACGCTGCTTCACGAATAGGGGACTGCTCTTTGGTGTTGATGTCTGCTCATGGCCCTTCTCCGACCTCCGGCGATGTCCGTTCTAACGCAGCAGTTGGAGGAAAAGCCGACATCGGAGCGCGAGTTGCTCAATGCCATTTATGAGTACAGGGCCTAGCCAGCTCGACTGTTCTGGATTGAATTCTTGATAGCGTGCTCTACCTCGGAGGCTAATACGCCGTAGTGCTGAGCAAGCCTGGTAAACAAGTCTCGCTTCGCCTTAACCGTCGTGAGCTTGGCAATCCTTTCGCAGTTGGTGGCCTCGGCGCGAAGCTTTTCCAAGTGCGCTTGCATATCCCTCATCCGGATGCTCCGGGGCCAAACTATTCAATCGCAGTTGGCTCGCTCTCCACCTCGCGCGCGTCGAACATCGCTTCCAGGATTATAATCGGTAGGTAAAAGACAAGCATGGCAATATCCTCCATGCCACGACAACCATCACTGCTCCGGGCCCGTTCCCAAGATAAACGACCACGTCTCCGGAACGTTTTGTCGTCTTATCCGACTACCATGTATCTTCGGCCCGGTTCATGCCGAACTTCCTTTCGCTCGTGCAGCGCCCGCACCATTCGGTGCGCGTCCCAAACCGCAGAGCCGGGAGTGTCACGGGCTCAAGCGCTGGATCGAGGCGGCCAGATTGCGGCTGCACCGCAACGTGCTCGCCATCGCCTGCGGTCGAGCGGCACCCTGGACGAAGTCCCGGCAGGCTGCCGGCACCTGGCGGGCGTTCCTCGAGAACCGCCATCCAAGCGCCAGAATCCCGACTCATCCGTAACAAAAATTGATGGGATAATCTCAAAGCTGACTTGATTTCTCTATCCCTTTGCAGCGCGGCCATTTTTTTGCATGGGTAAAAATATGACTGATCAACAGCCGGCTTTTCAAGCGGTTAGCGACACGCAACGTATCTCGGAAGAATACCTTCAGCGCCCGCCCCAAACCAACGAACGGCAAATTCTCGTTTCAGTCGCTGGCGGTTCTCACACGAAGTCGTCTCTGAGTTGCGCGATATGACGAGACAATTTCGATCCATCGCTCTCATCGCCTTCATTGCTGCACTATCGTCAATCGAGATTTCAACCACCGAGGCAAAACAACAATGCAATGCTGAGATGCCATCAAATCCACATGGTCAATGGTGGTCCTACCGTCTGATCGACGGACGAAAATGCTGGTACGAAGGCAAGCCGGGGCTATCCAAATCGCTGTTGGAGTGGCCCGGTGAGACATCCGCGCGGCCGGCGTCGGATGAAGAGGTTGCAAGCACCGTTCAAAAACCTCGCAACCCACCAGCCTCCCAGGTGGGGGCATCAAACTCAACTGTGAAAGATCGCGATACTTTTGAAGCGCGATGGGTGAACATTGGACCACGCGCTCCAATTGAAGCCATCGCGTCGGGGCCGGAGGTCGATGGGCCGCCCTTGGCAAAGGCCGACAGACTGCCGTCACCCTACCTCGATGGCGGACGGTCAAAAATGACCCGCACGCTCGTGACTATCCCCGATCAACCGCAGCCCGCCGTTAGTTCCGCGACTCCGCGGTAGAGTCGATCAGTCGAATCAGAGATTTAGTCAACATCATGGTTGACGCAGGGTCAGTCAGGGCTCGTTTGCACTGCGCGATTTTTGATCGCGCCTCTAGCGATCAATCGCCGCAGAAGTCCCATGCAGGTTTCTAAACTGGGCATCGCGCGATGAAACCGTGGTGTGGTCCCAAACGAGGTCGCTCGCGCGGTTCGATGTCAATGATATTCCCCTCATCGACGGGGTCGCGGATTGCCCCGATTTCAGCTATTTCAGGTGCAGCCCTGACATCCGACGTGCCTGCGATAACTTTGCTTGGCCGCACGCGCCGGGTTGGGGCGATCCGATCGAGACGCCATTGCACATTGAAGGTTCGATCCTTATTGATGCGGGTCGCGTGCCGGCAGCGTAGTTGGAAGTGAAGGCCAGGCGGAGGTTCAACAGATGGATCATGACAAGAGCATTGGCATCACCGAGATGCGCAAGCGCAAATTCGCGCATCAGGTCGACGTGTGTGTCTCGACTGATCGGAATGCGATCGCCGACAGCTACTTCAACAATTATTCGGATAATCTAAGTTATGAAGAAGCCTTCGAAGACCTCTTTAATGGAAAATATATTCTCGATTTGATCAAGGCTATCTGGGGTCCAGAGACACCCTACAGGTTGCTTGACTGCGGCAGCGCGAATGGCCTGACCCTCAGGCAATTTGACAAACTCGGCATCGAAGCCTGGGGCATCGAAAATAACGCGCACATACATTCGAAAACCCCGGAAGGGTGGCGCGGACGAAACCTGCTTGGCGATGTGCTCAAAATGCCTTTCGAGAACGGATCGTTCGAGTTTGCTTATGTCACGTGCCTTCCTTACCTTCCTGAAGAAAAGATTGATCAAGCCCTCAAGGAATTGTTTCGGGTGTGCCGTGTAGGATTGCTGTTCCAGGGTGTAACTACCGACATGACAGAGGAGGTAATCGAAGACTACATGTTGTTCAGGGGTTTACGGACCTTTTGGACATATTCCGAGTGGTCCGACGCCTTCGTGCGCAACGGCTTCAAGCTCGCTGTTTCCAATCCGGCTTTGCTCGATGAGATCTGGCGGATCGAACAGGAGACTGACGAGGATGATTGGAACTGGTATCCGAACAAGGAGAGCATGCGATATAGCTTTTTCAGCAAGCCGTAGATAAGCTGCAAATCGGCCGCACCGGAAGGGATAGGCAAATACGCCGCCCGAGAATTTATGCGCGACCCAGTCGGACATCCCTGGCCGCCTGGGGTCATTCGCGACCGAACCGGCCGGTCCTACCTGCTAATTGATGTCCGCCTCTCTCCGAAAAGCGACCGAACGGCTACTTTGCAGCGAAACGCTTTGCGCCGAAAGCGACCTGGCTGCTGCGCTCTTACGAAATGACGCGAAGGGCCAAGAGACGACATCAACTTGTGTTTCATATTGACGTAAAAGCTGCAAAAAGAGAGACCGCCTGGCGGCGGTCTCTCCCGAATTTAACCAACCCGTTATGCTTTCAGGAAAGCCAGCAGGTCGGCGTTGATCGTTTCCGCCTCTGTGGTCGGCATGCCGTGTGGAAAGCCTTTGTAGGTCTTCAGGGTCCCGTTCTTCAGCAACTTTGCGGACAATGGCGCTGAGTCGGGATAGGGCACGATCTGGTCGTCGTCGCCATGCATCACGAAGACCGGCACCGTGATCTTCTTCAGGTCCTCGGTGAAATCAGTCTGTGAAAACGCGACGATACCATCGTAGTGCGCCTTCGCGCCGCCCATCATGCCCTGGCGCCACCAATTCCAGATTACGCCTTGAGAGGGCTTCGCGCCCGGTCGATTATATCCATAGAATGGTCCCGCCGGCACATCGTAGTAGAACTGCGCACGGTTGGCTGCGAGCTGCGTCTGGAATCCATCGAACACTGCCTTGGGAAGGCCGCCGGGATTAGCCTCCGTCTTCACCATCAGCGGCGGCACCGCGCTAATGATAGCGGCCTTCGATACTCGACTCTGGCCGTGGCGCGCGATGTAGTGTACGACTTCGCCGCCACCGGTCGAATGACCAACGTGGATGGCGTTGTTCAGATCGAGATGCGCGGTCAAGGCCGCCAGGTCATCTGCATAGTGGTCCATGTCATGGCCCTCGCCTGGTTGCGAGGACCGGCCATGCCCGCGCCGATCATGGGCAATGACGCGATATCCATGATTGAGGAAGAACATCATTTGCGTGTCCCAGTCATCTGCTGAGAGCGGCCACCCATGACTGAACACGATGGGCTGACCTTTGCCCCAGTCTTTGTAGAAGATTTCCGTGCCGTCTTTGGTCTTGATGATACTCATCTGGCTGCCTCCTGAGTTGATGCGATCAGCGGCACGTACTGTACCGGCTACAGGCATTGTCTCCGAAAGTGCGCCAGCACCTGACGCCGCAGCTCCCATAAGCAATTCGCGGCGAGACGCAGTGGGTGAATGGATTTCCGACATGGCGACTTCCTGAGCTGTGCTTCATTTCTGAAAAGTGCCGCCTGCCAGAAAGCCTATCTCGCTTTTACGAATGTGATATTGTCAGAACCGACATTCTGCGGGCGAAAACTGACATGGGCCCGATAAGCAGGCCGCTTGAGATCGGTATCCTCATCTATCCGGAGGCGCAGCTCGCGGCCGTCCATGGCTTGACGGATATTTTCCTTGTGGCCAATCGCTTCGCGGCGGTGCGAAGGCTCCCGGCAGAACCGGCTCTTCGTGTCAGCCATTGGCGCCAGATTGCGAACGGAAAGGCGATGGAATGCGTCTTCGACACTATCCCTGGGCCCTATAACCGTCCTGCCGTCCTTATCGTACCACCGAGTCTTAGCAAACCGATATCCCGCGAGCAGGCAGCCCCGTTTGCAGTATGGCTTACGGACTGGCACGACGACGGCTCGATACTTTGCTCGGTTTGTGCTGGCGCTTTCGTACTGGCCGAAACCGGCCTACTTGCAGGTCGTTCGGCGACCACGCATTGGACCTATCTTGACGAGCTCATGCGACGTTTTCCCGATATTCGTGTCGATGGTGACAAGCTCATCATTGAAGATGGGGACATAATAACTGCCGGAGGGGTGATGGCTTGGACCGATTTAGGCATGAAGCTGGTTGACCGGTTGCTCGGGTCAACAATCATGTTGGAAACTGCACGCTTTCTTCTCGTTGACCCACCGGGTCGTGAGCAACGCTATTACAGCAGCTTCTCTCCCAACTTTCATCACGGCGACCGACCCATTCTGAACGTGCAACATTGGCTTCAGTCGAACGGTGCCCGAGACGCCAACCTCCACACTATGGTGGCGCGTGCCGGTCTAGAAGAGCGCACATTTTTGCGGCGTTTCCAAAAAGCTACTGGACTAAGACCCACTGAATATTGCCAGCAGCTACGCGTAGGCAGGGCTCGCGAGATGCTGGAGTTCACAAACCACGCCGTCGACCAGATTGCTTTTAGCATCGGCTATGAGGATGCGGGCGCATTCCGCAAAGTCTTTAATAAGGTGATGGGAATCTCTCCCAGTGCATATCGCAAACGGTTCGGTTTGACGGCGAGGGAACTTCACGGAAAATTCTGAGAATCTGGAGTCCGCTTGGGTCATTCGCGACCGAACCGGCCGGTCCTACCTGCTAATTGATGTCCGTCTCTCTCTCCGAAAAGCGACCGAACGGCTACTTTGCAGCGAAATCAAACTCGGAAGTATTAGCTTACGATTCCTCACGCCTCTGGCGGATTACGTGTTCCTGTTTTAGGTTCCGTTGCCGGCTGCGCGACGTTACCGCATCTTGGCCGAGACGTTGGGCATGTCTCAAGATGACGGAAAGCCCGGCAATTTGACCCGGTCAGGTCAGAGGGCCGCATGTGAGCGAAGGCATATCGATCCGTATCGTGATAGTCTCTTTGCTTCGGTCGTAGACCTAGATGCCGAGGACGGCTTGGCGTTGTCATAGCCGCCACCTCTTGGGTGCAACAGCACGCTGACCGGCCATCGGTTCCTGTTCGAATCCGCCGGAAATGGCGAAGCAGCAACTGAGACAGGTGTTCAGATGATCACAATTCCAAAACTAGCAGCGCTCGCTTTGGGGGAATTCCTGACCGAAGAAACTAAAGGCCGGTTTGGCACTTCACATGCCCGCCTGGCTGAATTCCTTCCGTATGCGGCCAGGCTCACGTTGGAGTGCATCGGTAACAGTGATGCGCTGTATCATGATCTTGAGCACTCGCTACTGGTTACGCTTGCAGGACATGACATCATGATGGGCCGAGCATTGCTGTGCCCAACCACACCGCACGACTACGCCAATTTCATTGTGGCATGCCTCACCCACGACATCGGATACGTCCGCGGTGTTGTTCAAGGCGACGACTGTGAATCCTACGTCGCCGATGTCAATGGTCGCACGATTCGTTTGCCGCGAGGATCGTCCGATGCAGCTCTCGCGCCATACCATGTGGATCGGTCAAAATTGTTCGTTTTCGAGCGCCTCGACTCTGTGGAAGAGCTCAACGCTACGCGAATTGCCCAAGCAATCGAGTATACGCGTTTTCCCTACGTCGCGACATCCTCGAACGACGACGGACTAACTGAAGAAGAGGGTTTGCTGCTGCGCGCCGCCGACCTGATCGGTCAGCTCGGCGACCCCAACTACATGAGAAAAGCAAATGCGCTGTTCTACGAATTTGAGGAAATTGGTTTAAATAAAACGCTTGGCTATGATACGCCGGCAGACATTGTCTACAAATACCCGCACTTCTACTGGAACAATGTTGCTCCGCAAATTCAGACGGCTATACGCTACCTCAATGTCACCTCGAGCGGGCGTCAATGGATTTCTAACCTCTACGGTAACGTTTTCCGAGCAGAGCGTGAGATGAATCTTTCTGGCCCGCAATTGTGATCCCGTTAGGCGCACCGTGCCCGGCACGGTAAGCAGGACGTTGAGGGTCGTAGTCGGGTCGGTAACGTCAGTTTTGGCCCATTTGCCGGATATCTGCTTATGCCCTGACAGCGGAGGAATAGCAGACATTCCTCAATTGCCGCTCGGGTTCAACAGCGTCGCCCTCTTCGATCGAAGGATACCGGTCAGTTTCCGCCGTGCCCCGTTGGCGACCAAGGTCGAGCGGCGGCGCAATATGCCGCGATCGGCCAACAGCCGACATTGCTCACTCCATCAGCTCGTCCGCAGCGATGAGACCGGGCTGTGGCCAGCTGCCGGCTTTTGCCGCCGACCTGCCGCCGTTACCTGGCGGCAGACTTCCGAGTTCTAACCCGGTCCTCAGCTACACGAACACGCAGCGAATCCGCTTTGCGCCTCAGTTCGCTCTTGCATCCCGGTTTCGCGAGCTCCGGATTCCAAAGCTTTATGATTTCCTCGCACGCCTCCAGCTGGGATTGGGCCCTCCCATTTAGCCTCAAGAGGGCGATGGCGATGCGAGCTTGTCCTAAGACTTCGCGCGGAAGTGTTCCGCGCGACTTTTCCTGAAAGCCGGGGATCAATTCCTCAGTCAGTCTTTCAGCGATGACTGCATACAGCATCATCCATCCAAGGCCATTCTCCGGCGACAGGTTGAACCGCTCGACGTCAATCCCGAGATGACGGGCCAGCGCCGGCATCTTGGCTGTTCGCCGTTGACGAAGCTCCTTTTTCCTCTCCGCCAGGTATTTCTCAGGGCTGCCAACCGCACCGAGGAACGGCATATATAAGCCGTGATCGATCGGCTGGGTAAGCTCGCCCGCCAGTTCCTTGCCGTTCAGAAACTCGACTGGCCGCTTGGCCATTGGATCACCGCCACTGCCGAGAGGGTTGCGGGGGCAACATCGCCACGGTGAGGACAGACCGTCGCCCGGCCCCGCTGGTCGGAATCATTCAACGAGATTCGGTCAGCTCAATGGACCAGCGCCGATTATACTTGTGGAAAACTACCCACGCGCTGAACGCTGCTCGCGTCGATATTGACGAGGTGTGATCGGAATTACCGCCCACCCATCCGGGCCTGGTCAAGATCGGGCTGAAAAAGGCAGCGGCGGCACCCACCCCAGTTAAACCCGTCACCGTGACCATCGACGGCACTACTCACCATGGAACGCATTACGTTCGGCGCTCCATAGTGTTTGTTCAATCGGAGCCGGAAGCCAAAAGAATCCAGGTCGGGCAGTCTCCGCCCCTGGAAATCGCAAAGCTGCTGCTTTCGGAGCCAGGGTGTGGATATAGCTCGCTCTAAAAGAACGCCCAATCCCTGGCGGCTTTCCTCCTGGCCTGATCGGCGGAATCATGGGCATGCCCAGGCCCCGGAAGATCAACTTTGGCAAGGTGCGCTCTGAAGGCACAGGCGGGCTGGCTCGCGGCAGAAACGCTCGCAGGCTCGATTGCTTTGGGCCTCACTCCAGGGGCTGGACTGGCGGAAGAGCGGATGCACTCCTCGGAGCAGAGGTCGCTGCCGCTGTTGGTGCATCAGCCTGGCTCCGCTGTGCAGGTGGACTGTCGCTCACATGTGAACCTGGTCCCGCCCCAGAAGCTCTCTGTGCCTGCTGGGTGGCGCTTGATCGGCTCGAGCTGCGAGCGCGTGTGGTGAACGGTTTGGCGATATGAGCCACCAGCGTGTGAGCCGCATGACCGATCTTCGAGAGGGCCCCGGACACAGCGTTGTCCGCGCGGTCGTTGGCCATCGCTGCCGAAGACATCAACGCTAGAGAAAGAGAGACACTCGCGATTGTCTTTTTCATTCGAGCTCCGTGCCTTCTGCACTCCTCGTTTGGCAATTCAGGCGGCATACTCCACGCCGGGAGGGGCTACTGAGCGCCGCCGTTACCCTCTATCGCCCCGCGTTTCAAATCTTCGCATGTCTTGCGAACGTCCTCGGTGTACAGCGCGCACTTCTCTATAAGCTCGAAAATCTTCTCGCCTTCCTCGCGATATGCCTCTGCGGTGTCACGAATTGCGTTTCGCACATCGGCAGTCATCGCCTCCCATTTTTTCGCCGCGCTGATCAGCTCAGCGCCCATCGCTTCGATTTCCTTAGCTGCGGACTCATAGTCTCGCATCACAGATTCAGCCGTGAGCGCACCGATCCGCGGAGTCGTGATACTCGCCATGGATGATTTCCTCGTACTTTGGTCCGGACTCTATCGAAAAGCAAAAGGGCCGAGCCGCCAGGATTCCGGACAACGGCCATCGGGCGGGGCCCCTGACTATCCACCATGATCCACCTCGAAATGGCGTTTTGAGCTCCGATCCGTGGCAAAAGATTCGCAAAACTGCGGCGAATGGGACGATTGAAGAAAACTCCGGCGTCTTCACCGTGTGGGCGGTGGCTTTTGATCGGCGCGTTCAGACTACTTCCTTTGCGCAGGGAAACGGCGCAATGCGAACACGAATCATCACCACGTTAAAAACTCACCCCCTCCTGCCTCAGTACCGGGGGGAGAACGACTGATGGCCCCGGCTTTGCTCCTTTGGTCGGGCCGTTTTTTGATCGGGACCAATACCGGGAGAAAAGCAATGAAGGCCCTTGCCGCGACACTGGCCTTGCTTGTCTCAAGTACTGCCACCGCTCAAGAGTGCCAGATATGCTCAGCGGCCGACGCCTGTATAAAGACGTACCTTAAAGCGACATCGGAGGCCCAAAAGGCCACAAAGCAGGCAATCCGGGATTGGAAGCAGAATTTGGACAGAAAAGCCTCCGCAGAATTCTTCAGCAAGGGCACGCTCGCATTAGAAGGCGCCATGGACTCCGAAATTCGTTCGGATCTTGATCGCCTGAAGGAATGCCTGGCGAAGATCAGGTAGCCACGTCAGCAAAGAGCGCCGGAACGCGGAACATCCGGACTGATCAGTCGTAGACTCCCGGCTTCCCGGAGACAACAACGCGCGTCCAAGTCTGGGAGTCCAAGGAGGAGGTTTGACGGCCTCGCCGTCCACACAAACCAACGGACCGCAACCGAAGGGGGCCTCGCTGCCGACTACTTGCAAGGTGGCTTGGTGCTCGCTATCCGTTGGCAAATATTTTCGCAGTTTTTGGCTGATTTAGCGGAACATTCCTCGTAGCATTTTTGTGAGTAACAGTTTGGGGAAAAATTGCTTTGATCCTTTGGTGCTGCCAAAGTGCCGGTCGTCAATAGCACCGTTAGTACGGCAACAAATGCTGAAATCCGGGGCATAGGAAAATCCTCCAACGGTGAACGTAAGGGTGGCTTTTTGTCGCTTGCTAGAAATGGTCATTTTCTGAGGGTTGGGAAGGGCAGGTCGTTTTGGGACCGTTTAGGAACCCGCGCGGCCGAAATGCCCGCCAAGGGCCCCGCCGCGTGATTGAGCCGGTCCACCGGTCCAAGTGAAATCAAGATTTCTCCGCTTTTTGGACCTCGATAACAGCTATACCCGACAGGAACATCAGGATGGGGCATCACGCGATGGCGACGAAAGACGGGTTTGATCCGGGCGATCCCCTGCCGCTTTTTCTCTCCGCCGATGAGCCTGACCAGGGTATCGGGAACGACAAACCTGTTATCTCGTTACGAGGTCTCATGTCGACTATTTTGGTTGCAGCGGCGATAGCGCTCGGTATTGCGAATCTGTCGGAACGGGTGACGCTCTTTGCTGACGTCACAGCTTCGCCGGTCGACAAATTGGCGCCGCAGCCTGCCACCGATCAGTCGACGCCAACAACACCAATAACTCAATCAGCTGTAATTCAATCAACCGCTGACGCTGAGGCTTTGCCGCCGACCGCAAAGGACGTCCCGACCCGCGAAATCAATGTCTCTGAACCCTCCAGCCAGCCTCAGGCGGAAAACACCGAGGCATCATCAGAAGCCCTGTTTAGGGAGTTTCAGGCCTGGGCCGCTGAGCAAGATGCGCGGGCCCTTGCTAGGCCCGTACAAGATGCCCCAGCGCCGGTCGCGGAAAATGCCCGAGCGCCTGTGCAGCGCCAGCAAAAGCAGCCAAGGGCCCGGTCGATACATGATACGCAGCCAGAGATCGGGAGCATTTGGCGGGAACGCGTACGTGATGCGCAGGCAGACATCCGGCGCATTTGGCGGGAACGCCCACTTTATTAATCTCCCAGACGTAGCCGCGTAGTTACTACGCGAACAGGGGCAACAGCCGTAAGGCAGTCCGCTTCGGGTTTCAGTTGCGACCCGGCCAGCCGGCGTTGCCTACGATCGGATGTTCGCTTTGCACCAAAGGCGGCCTGATTGTCGCGTGAATGCGAAATGACGCGAAGGGCCAGAGACCTCGCCAACTTGGTCCCCTGTAACAGAGGTCGCCGATTGAGGTGGCCTCACTTTTTACGGAGGAGAAGGGGCGGCCATCCGTTTTATGCTATAGTCAGAGGGAGGCCGGAGACGACCGAATGTGGTGGTTTTTTTCGTTGTCTCGATTGCTTCGATACCGCTCGCCGAAACGATGGCCCAAGGAGCGCCCAAGGTCGTTGATCCCGCGTGATGCAGAGCATCCTGCGCGAGCAAATCAGGAGACTCCAAAAAATCAAAAGGAGGCCGAGGCATGAGGATAATGACCGTGGCGTTCGCTTTCGCAACGACCCTGGCGCTGTGTAGCCAGGGAGCCTTTACCGGCGCAGCCCGGGCGAAGGCAAAAGTCGTTCACGAACCGCGGAGGATTTACATCGTCAGGCCCGTCGTAACTCCAGAGCCCTACTGGGACTCCAATATCGTTCCAAGATATCGTTATCGGCCTGAGGATGATCGGGTCGATCCATACGGTCCGCCCGTGGTGCCGGTGATACGGTACGGGAATCAAGAGATATATCTTCCGGTGTGGAACTGGTAGGACGCCGGGGTACAAGCGCGCACGGTGATGTTGCCTTGTCTCCGATGATCGCCTTGGGTCATCAGCCGACGTTGTCGGCCGTCGAGCCAAGGTCCGCGGTACCCCTGGACATTGCGGAAGTGGCCGCGCATGTCGGCCTTGGGCCAATTCCGGACTCATGCGCCGCAGCAAAAAGCACCCTTATTCGACCACCTCGTCGGCGCGTTGTTGGAGCAGCGGCGGCACCTCAAGTCCGAGCGCCTTTGCGGTCTTGAGGTTGATCACCAGCTCGAACTTGACTGGAGTCTGGACAGGAAGCTCGCTCGGCTTTTCGCCTTTGAGGATGTGGTCGGCATAGGTCGCCGCGCGCCGGTACTCCTCGACAAGATTAGGACCGTAGGAGATCAGGCCGCCGCCTTCAGTGAATGTACGGGACCAATTGATGGCCGGGACACGATAGCGAACCGCCAGCGAAACAATGTCCGCGCGATGGAGTGCTGCGAAGGCATCCGGTATCACGACGAGACCACTGCTCGGGTCGCTTGCGGAAACGAGCAATTCAATCTCGTGCATGTCGGTAACGGGTGCGACGCTCGCCTCCATGCCGCGGGATGCCGCGGCGGCTTTGAAGGAGCTCAGATAACCTTCGACATATGTCACCGTTTGCGGGTTGAACATCATGCTGATCTTGCCGACGCTCGGTGCGATTGCCTTCAGGAATTCGACCCATTTGCCACCCAGCGAGCCCACGATAGGGGTGAAACCAGTCACGTTGCTGCCCGGTCTCGGCAGACTGGCGACGAATCCAGTACCGACAGGATCAGCAACCAATACGAAAATCACAGGAATGGTACGAGTCGCTTGCAGCATTGCCGCGGTAACAGGCGTGGAGCTCGTAAGGATGAGGTTAGGTTCAAGCGCGACAAGTTCCTTCGCAAATCGTTTCATCAACTCGGCATCGGCCGCCGCCCATCGCACGTCGATGGTGACGTTGCGGCCAACGGCCCAACCAGCCTCCTGCAGGCCTTGCAGAAATCCCGCGAGGCGGCTTTGCCCCTCCGGATCGTCGGCCGCAAGGTTCATGAGCACGCCTATCCGGCGCATTTTTCCCAGCGCCTGCGCCGCGAACGGCCAGGCTGCGGCGGTACCGCCGACAAATGTGATGAACTCCCGCCGTCGCATTGCCTCCCCCAGGAGACCAAGGACCGAGCATCGAACGGCTCAAACTAGCACACTCGAAGGGGATTACCGATGTCGCAGTTGGGTCATCTTCGACCGAACCCCAGTCGACGGGCATCCCAAAAATCGTCGGCCTCGATCGCGCAGCAATTCACTCTTTCACCTTCAGTCGCGCTTCGTTTTCGGCAATAAACGCACGAATGTCATCGGACATGTTCAGAAGCTTCAACCACTGCTCTTTATATAGCGTCACTGGAAAGCGTCCCATTCCGTAAACTGATACGGCACCTTTCTCACTTACCTTCATGCGGACGCCGTCGGAAGTTCCCTTCTTGAGAGCCTCGTTCTCCCTGCGGAGACGTTCGACCTCAGCTTTCATATCATCATCGGACATGGCACTTCCTCTTCGTTAACGTGACCTTATCACGCTGGGCTTCTCCCGCTCATAAATAAATCGCAAAGGCGCGCTTGAGGCCGCACCGGGGACAAAAATTTGTCGGTGACTGCGCGCATGGTCGCTTTCGGGGGCAGGGCTAAAGCAGACATCGGAGTTGTCTTCGGTCATGTCGGCTTTAGGCCACAAGCAACTCACGTTTCTCGGCCGGTGCCGCACCGGTCATCCTTTGCAAGACGAACTCACTCGACCATTGTCGAGAGAGTTCCAGTCCGGTGAGCGTGAGCCTCATCCCAGGGTCAAATTCCCGTAGAGTGCCGAAAGGCCAAAACGCCGCCCACGGGGGCGATGCTTCAGCGCTCTCCAAACTTCGGCCGGGGCGTGCCTAAGAAAGCAATTGCTCCAACCACCAACAGCCAGAATGGAAGTACCCCCACGCCTGGTATCGCCTCCAGGACTAGCCCCGGCAAAAGTAGCCATTGCCAGCCCAGCACGACGAACAACAGCGCGGCAGTCACGACATCGACCGCCCATCCGATCGGCGGCGCCAAGCTCGCGAAAGCACCAATGACATCGGATACACCGGCGATGACGAAGGCGAGTGCAAGTCGCAATACCGAGAATTTGAGGGCCGTAGAGGCTGTCATCTCGGTTGAGCGCTTCTCCAATTCCGAGGGAGCAGAAGGATCGGACATTTTAACAGTCGCTCTCCGGCTTGTAGCAGCAGGAGCCCATGATACACCAGCCTCGGCACCGCGGAGCTTGAAGCTGGCTGTGGGCCAAAAACAGACATCTGGCGAGGATGCTCAGGTTGGACAGGTTACGTCCGCTCAAGCCGTGGTGCGATAACCCCCCAAACTACCAGGACTATGATCGCGCACGATTGCTCCGATGAAACCCGCTTCTTCGCCAGCTTTATACCACCGACCGCCTGGCCAAGGTATGTTGCTACGCTCAGGGCCCGTTGCGATCGCCGCGATTTATAACTCCCCGACGCACGCCTGGGTCCAGATCGCGATCGGGTGCTCAAGCCCGCGGATTGTCTGCGGCGCTTGCGCAACCAGTGGCCGGAACGCCGCATCAGTGCTGCCGAGCTCGGCCTTGGCGCGCTTGACGAGATCATCGCTCGCAACCAACTCGCAGTCGAGCGCACGGGTCAAGGCTTCGAGCCGGCTTGCGGCGTTTACGGTCGACCCGATCACCGCAAATTCAAGACAGGTCAGCCCGATGTCGCCGAGCACGACCGGCCCGTAATGCAAACCAAAGCTGACGCGCATTGGAGCCTCGCCGGCCGCTTTGCGCCCGCCGTTCCACCGATCCGCCGAAGCCATCATCGCCTGCGCGCAACGTAGCGCGTTGCTGGCATCGGCCTCTCCCACGAAAGGCGTGCCAAAGGTCGCCATCAGCCCATCGCCGAGGTATTTGTCGAGCGTACCGCTGTGACGGAATACCTCCTGCTCCATCAGCGCATGGAATTCACGCAAGGTTCGCACAACCTCTTCCGCCGTGCGCGCGTCGGCAAAGGCGGTGAAGCCAACGATGTCGACGAACAACACGGCGACTTCTTGTGTGCGCACCTGCCTTAACGGTTCGTCGTGCCTGGACAATTCCTCGACCACGTTGGGCGAGAAATAGCGCGCGAGGTTGCCGCGTTCGCGTTCCACTGCGGCATGGCGGATCAGGAGATCATTGCCGCGGCGCACCGCGATGGCGAGTGTCATCGCGACAATCAGGAACACGACGATCTCCTGGATGCGCGCGCCGAACACGATCGAGTTGGGCGAGATCAGCTCGAATAGCCTTTGATCGTCGCCCGTTGCCGCTGCGATACGGTCGGTCAGCGCCGGATTTGCGATCGGGCTGCCACCATACCCAGACCATGCCGGCAATCCAAAGAGCGGAGGTCCACGTTCCGACCGCAATGACGGTGCGCCAGGAATAGGCCAGTGTCGCGCCCGACAGCAGCACGAAAAAATAGATGAAGTTGCCGAAATGATACTGCATCGCCACAGCCCAGTGAGCGGAGCTGAAGGGATTCGGCACAACGAGGATGAACGTCAACAGCGCAAGGTCGCAGAAGAGCAGCGCAAGCTCCGGCCTCGACACGCCGACACGTCCAACCTTGACCTGACCCCAGCCAATCAGCGCGAACAGTCCAAGCAACACCACATAGTAAAGCTGCTCCCACGTCGGATTGATAATCGGCAACAGGCAGGCGATTACGACGAGCGCGATATATCGCGCGCGCACCGCCAGCTGCAGGCCCTCCTGCTTGGCCGCGGCGAGCGCAGCCTGCGCGAATTGAACAGTATCGGTTTCGGTGTCGCGCCGACTGCGCGAGCGCGGCAATGCGGCGGGCAAGTCCAGGCGCTCGATGAGCGTGGTCACGGGGCGGTCTCCTCGAACAAGCGGTTCAGCACGCTGGAGGACGTCGGCTGCCGCATCCATAGTCGGTGCAATGATACACGGGTTTCAATGTCGCAAAGTAGTCCGCAACAGAGCCGTCATGTATAATTGCTGTTCTATTCGGCGCGGAAGATAGGCCGATGCTTTCCTGTGCTTCGAGTCTGAGACGCCGACGTCGAAGACGATAGCGACCCTCTAAAGCAAACCGATCGAGTGAGCGCTATTGCGGCAAGACCCTGTCTTGCGGCCCGGAAGCCGAGGTTCGCCGGTCGAGGAGGGAAGCAGGGCAGGTCAGTCCAGCATCAGCCTGAGATCTTTGGCGGCGCTGGTTGCAAGATTCTTGCGCGCAAGTTCTTCGATGGCCGGCCAGTTCTCCCGAAAAAGCGTTGCCGCCTGGACTGCGTCGGTTGCCCGGATCGTAATGCTGCAGGCGTGCCTTGCCCCCGAATTGATCATCTGGAAATTCAACCTGAATTCCGCCGTGTCTCGAGCGAGCACGAGCGGCTGCACGTGGCGCATTTTCGAGGTCCCCCCTCTTTGCGACGATTAATGTACGTTTAGGATTTGGCTTTTGGTGGGGCGCGATTGTGGCTGCGCTGGTGCGCAGATCGCACCTTAATGCGACCGTGCACGCTTCGCCCGTTTTGCCGGCCTGATGGCCGGGCGAACGGGGTTTTGCCCGTTCAAGGGATCGACTGGTTCGCGCACCAAACGAAAAACCCGGCAGCGATGCGGGGTCATAGGCGAGGCATTTCGCGGCCGGACAGAGCCTCGAACAAAAACCCCGGCATTGCTGCCGGGGTTTTTCAAGATCGTGTTCGCCGATCGAGGTCCCGGCTCTGCCAAGCACCGCTTGTCGCGGCTCGCATCGCGTCCGGGACGACTTCGTCGCCTTAGAAGTCCATGCCGCCACTCAAACCGGGCCTGCCCGGTTTGAGCATTTTTAAACCAGGGGCGGCGACTTCTAACGCGTTGCGTTAGAAGTCCATGCCGCCACTCAAACCGGGCTTGCCCGGTTTGAGCATTTTTATACCAGGGGCGGCGACTTCTAACGCGTAGCGTTAGAAGTCCATGCCGCCCATGCCGCCGCCCGGAGGCATGCCGGCCGCAGGCGCCTGCTTCTTCGGCAATTCCGCCACCATGGCTTCGGTCGTAATCAAGAGCGCCGCAACGGAGGCTGCGTTCTGGATCGCGACGCGAACCACCTTGGTCGGGTCGATGATGCCCTTGCCGACAAGGTTGACGTATTCGCCGGTCTGCGAGTCGAAGCCGTACGAATACTGGTCCTTCTCGAGGATCTTGCCGACGACCACCGAGCCGTCTTCGCCCGCGTTGATCGCGATCTGGCGGGCGGGCCAGGACAACGCCTTGCGCACGATCTCGACGCCGGTCTTCTGGTCGTCGTTCTTGGTGCGCAGGCCCTTGAGGTGCTCGGACGCACGCAACAGCGCAACGCCGCCGCCCGGCAGGATGCCTTCCTCGACCGCCGCGCGGGTCGCATGCATCGCGTCATCAACGCGATCCTTGCGCTCCTTGACCTCGACCTCGGTCGCGCCGCCGACGCGGATCACCGCGACGCCGCCGGCGAGCTTGGCCAGACGCTCCTGCAGCTTCTCGCGGTCGTAGTCCGAGGTGGTCTCCTCGATCTGCGCCTTGATCTGCGCCACGCGCGCCTCGATGTCGGCCTTCTTGCCGGCGCCGTTGACGATCGTGGTGTTCTCCTTGTCGATCATCACCTTCTTGGCGCGGCCGAGCATGGAGAGCGTGACGTTCTCGAGCTTGATGCCGAGATCTTCCGAGATCGCCTGGCCGCCGGTCAGGATCGCGATGTCCTGCAGCATGGCCTTGCGGCGATCGCCGAAGCCCGGCGCCTTGACGGCCGCAACCTTCAGACCACCGCGGAGACGGTTCACCACAAGCGTGGCCAAAGCCTCGCCTTCGACGTCTTCCGCCACGATGACGAGCGGCTTGCCGGTCTGGACCACGGCCTCGAGCAGCGGGAGCAGTTCGTTCAGCGAGGAGAGCTTCTTCTCGTTGATCAGGATGTAGGCGTCGTCCATCTCGACGCGCATCTTGTCGGCGTTGGTGACGAAGTAGGGCGAGATGTAGCCGCGGTCGAACTGCATGCCTTCGACGACATCGAGTTCGGTCTCGAGCGACTTGGCTTCCTCGACCGTGATGACGCCTTCGTTGCCGACCTTCCTCATGGCGTCCGCAAGGAACTTGCCGATCTCGGCGTCGCCATTGGCGGAGATGGTGCCGACCTGGGCGATTTCCTCGTTCGAGGTGACCTTCTTGGAGTTCTTTTCGAGGTCGGCGACCACGGCTTCGACCGCGAGATCGATACCGCGCTTGAGATCCATGGGGTTCATGCCGGCGGCAACCGCCTTGGAACCTTCGCGGACGATCGCGGCGGCCAGGACGGTCGCCGTGGTGGTGCCGTCACCGGCCGCATCCGCCGACTTGGAGGCGACTTCGCGCACCATCTGGGCGCCCATGTTCTCGAACTTGTCGTCGAGCTCGATTTCCTTGGCGACGGTGACGCCGTCCTTGGTGACGCGGGGAGCGCCGAACGACTTGTCGAGCACGACGTTGCGGCCCTTCGGGCCGAGCGTGACCTTGACGGCGTTGTTGAGGATGTCGACGCCGCGCAGCATGCGATCGCGGGCGTCGACGCCGAATTTGACTTCTTTGGCTGACATATCTTGTTTCCCTTGAATTGATCTGGTGATGGAAAGGCGCTTAAGCGGCCTTCTTCTTGGTCTGGACGTCGGTGATGACGCCCATGATGTCGCTCTCCTTCATGATCAACAGCTCCTGGCCGTCGATCTTGACCTCGGTGCCCGACCACTTGCCGAACAGCACGCGGTCGCCAACCTTGATATCGATCGGGATCAGCTTGCCGGCTTCGTCGCGGCCACCCGGGCCGACGGCGATGACTTCGCCCTGCGACGGTTTCTCCTTGGCAGTGTCGGGAATGATGATACCGCCTGCGGTCTTCTCCTCGGCGTCGATACGCTTGACCACGACGCGGTCGTGAAGCGGACGGAATTTCATGCAGTCCTCCTAAGCTATTGATGATGATTTCAGATTTTGAAAAGTTGGCAGTCTCTGCCGACGAGTGCCAGCAGGCGAGACGGATTTAGGCCAGAGTTGTTTCGGGGACAAGTGCCTCTAGCAAAAAAATTGGCACTCGGAAATGGCGCCTGCCATTTCGTGCGCCATCATTAATTGGGCCGCGCGAGTTTCCAAAGCGGTGTTAGCACCTGCGGTAAGGTGCTGCCAAGGCGCCATTTTTCAACAGTTCGTTAAACATTTAGGCTTGTGATGGGTTGGTATCGTGCGTCACATTTCTCTCATGTGAGCGCATCGTGAATCGGGTGGCTCCCCCGTGGCGGCCATCCGGACCTGCGCTCCTTCAATGGAGGTCGGGCATGATCTCGCGGGTTGGGGTTGTTTCCGAGGATTTCCGGAAGCAGGTGCTGGGTTACGGTCTGACGACGGCGCAGATCCTGTATCGGATGCCGGATCATCCCTCGTTGCTGCAGACCTATGTCTGGCAGAACTACGATCTGTTTCCGAAATTTCCCGCGCTGACGGACTTTCTGCACTTCTGGCAGCGAAAACTCGACGGTCCGTTGTACTCGGTCACCGTTGCGCATTCCAAGCTGATCAAGCCGGCCGAACTGCGCGCCATCGACGGCGTGTTCCGTTTGCACTGAGTTGGAACCTGAAGGGTGGGTTAGCCGCCACGTGCGCGGTCCTTCGACGCAATAGTGCGGAAGGCGTAACCCACCATATTTGATGGTTGGTGGGTTACGCTTCGCTAACCCACCCTACGAAGCCTCATTTGTGATAGCTTTGCTCTCCGACAGGGAGGAGAAGCAGAGATGGCCAAAAAGAAATCGAACAAGCCGGCCTCGCGCGCGGCCGCCAAATCGCGGGCCACGAAAAAATCCGCGCAAGCCAAATCGCCGGCGCGCAAGGGGGCCGCCAAGGCATCGGCGCGCAAAAAGCTTTCTGCGAGCGGGCGTGCGCAAGCCCGGCCAAGGCGCATTGTTCCAAAGCAGCGCGTCGCCATCAGCCATCACCGCGACGAGGATTTCAAGGCCGACGGCTTGCGCGCTTACGCCAAATATCGCGATCTCGGCATTGCCGATGCAACGGGCGGTCTGGCGCGCGCGCATGTGATCCGCCTGATCGGGCCGTGCAATCCGGAGGAAGTTTCCAAACTGCATTTCCACGATGTCGACTTTCAGATGGTCTATGTGCTCAAGGGCTGGGTGAAAACCTACATGGAAGGGCAGGGCGAGAACTTGATGAAGGAAGGTTCGAGCTGGACCCAGCCGCCGCGGATCAGGCACCTGATCATGGATTATTCCGACGACGTCGAGTTGCTCGAGGTGATCCTGCCCGCCGATTTCAAGACGGTCGAACTTGCGGCGTGACTCAATTCGAAATTCGAAGACTGAGGCCATCTTATCCCTCCCCCTTGTGGGGAGGGTGGTGCGCGGCGAGCGCCAGCGAACAAGCACCGGGTGGGGGTCTGAGTTGACAGTATTCGATGGGGCAGTGCCCCCACCCCGGCCTTCGGCCGACCCTCCCCACGCTCCGCGGGGGAGGGTTGCTCATCGAAACGCATGATCTCCACCTATCGCGAAGACATCGACTGGCTGCGTGCCATCGCCGTGCTGGCGGTGGTCGCGTTCCATTTCGAAACACCCGGAGTGTTCGGCGGCTTTGTCGGCGTCGACATCTTCTTCGTGATCTCGGGCTATTTGATCACCGCCATCATCGCCGACGAACTGAAAAGGGACGCCTTCTCCTTTGGGGGATTTTACGAGCGGCGGGTGCGGCGTCTGCTGCCGGCGCTCTATGCGATGGTATCGCTGACGGCGATTCCATCCTTCCAGTATCTTTTGACCTCCGAACGGGCGGAATTCTTTCGCTCGATTGGCGCGGTCGTGACCTTCACCTCGAATTTCTTCTTCTTCTTCCAGACCGGCTATTTCGACCATGCCGCGGTGGAGAAGCCGCTGCTCCACACCTGGTCGCTCGCGGTGGAGGAACAGTTCTATCTGGCGCTGCCGCTGATGTTGTGGGCCGTTTCGCGCGTCGCGCGCGGCAGGCGTCTTGCGATTCCCACGGTGCTGGCAGTGCTGACCATCGCTTCCTTCGGCCTGAGCATCTGGCTGATGAAGACCGGGCAGTCCGCCAATGCCTTCTTCATGAGCCCGCCGCGGGCGTGGGAATTTCTGATCGGCGGCCTTGTGGCGTCTCCGAGCTTTCCGGTGCTGCGTCACGCTTTGGCGCAGCAGATTGCTCGCGGCATCGCGCTGGTCGTGATCGCAATCCCGATATTTTCATTGCGCCAGGGGCCGGGCTTTCCCGGCTTCAACGCGCTCGCGCCCTGCATCGGCGCCGCCGTCTTTATCTGGAGCGGCATCGGCGTGCCTACCTTGAATCGCAGTGTCTATGCGCCTCTCAACGTCGCGCGCTTCTTCGGGCAGATCTCCTATTCGCTTTATCTGTGGCATTGGCCGCTGTTCACCTTCGCGCGCTTCTCGAAGGACAGCCTCGCGCTGGACACCAGCGAAAAGCTTGCGCTGTTTGGGCTGACGGTCTTGATCTCCTATCTCTCCTGGCGATATCTCGAGCAACCATTCCGCACGCGTGCGGTGGCGCCGACACGGCGCATGGCGTTCGGCCTCGCCGGCGGGGCGAGCCTGGTGTTGCTGGCCGGCAGCTTCGTTGGCCTGGCGTTGAGCCGGACGCCGTCGGATGCGGACCGCGAGGCGGCCACGCTGGAAACCTACAGCGCCTATCAGTCTGAGTCGCTCTATCGCGTCGGAACCTGCTTCAAGTTCGACGGGAGCGCGTTTGACGATTCTTGCCTTGCGCTTGCGGGAGGAAAATCCAACTGGCTGTTGTGGGGCGACAGTCTCGCCGCGCATTATTTCTTCGGGCTGCGCAAGGCCGCCGATCCTGAAACGATCAACGTCCTCCAGGCGACCCAGGCTGCCTGCATGCCCACCCTGGATGCGGCGGCGCCGGGCCATGCGGGATGCCGCGGCTCCCGGACGCAAATGGATGCGTTCTTTCGCGATCGTAAGCCCGATCTCGTTATCATGTCCGCGGACTGGCTGGAATATGCGCGGGGCGCGAGATTTGACGCCGTGATTGCCGACCTCAGGGCGACGATTTCAAGACTCAATGGATTTGGCATCGCCGTCGTCGTGCTCGGGCCCCCCGTGCAGTTCAAGGCGAGGCTGCCCTCGATGCTGATGCGTACGCATCTGCGCGGAATCGAACCGCGGGCCGAGGATTTCGCGCTTCCCGCGATATTTTCGTTCGACCAGATGATGAAAGCCGCGTTGCCGGATCAGGTGAAGTTCTCCTACATTTCGGTGGTCGACGCCATCTGCCCGGCGCGGCAATGCCCGCTCACGCTTCCCGGTGGCGTGCCGCTGTCCTGGGATCACGCCCATCTCACCGCCGAAGGCTCGGCCTACGTGATGGAGAGGGTGACGAGATTGATTCAATCGAATCTGTTCCCGACGGCGGCTTCGCCGCAATAGCCGTTCAAGAACCCGGATCCTGCGATAGGCGAACGAGGTGGGCGGCGCGGGGGCCTAGCTCAACACCCCCACGATCGCGCCCATCAGGCAGGTTGTCAGCGTGCCCGAGACGATCGATTTCAGTCCGAGCGAATTGATCTCGTCACGCCGCTCCGGCGCCATGGTGCCGAGGCCGCCGACCATGATGCCGAGGCTTCCGAAATTGGCAAAGCCGCACATCGCATAAAGCATGATCAGCCGCGAGCGCGGATCGAGCGCATCCACGCCGAGTTTCGACAAATCGACATAAGCAATCAGCTCGTTGAGCACGGTTTTCGTCCCCATCAGGCTGCCCGCCGTGATGGCCTGCGCCCACGGCAGGCCCATCAGCCAGCACACCGGGGCCATGACGTAGCCGAGCATTCTTTGCAAGGTGATCGCGCTGCCGCCGGCATCCGGCAAAAGTCCGAGAAGTGCGTTGGCGAGATAGACCAGCGCCACCAGTACGATCAGCATGGCAATGATGTTCAGCAGCAATTCGAGGCCCGCGGTCGTTCCCTTGACGATGGCATCCATGGTGGAGGAGGCGTGCATCTCCGGGTCGATCAAGGCGCCGCTGGTATGTCTGTCGCTCGTCTCCGGCACCATGATCAGGCTGACGAGGATCGCGGCCGGCGCGCCCAGCACCGAGGCGATGACAAAATGCGCCGCCGCATCGTCTATCAGCGGCGCGAGCAGGGTGGCGTAGAGCACGAGCACGGTGCCGGCGATACCCGCCATGCCGCCGGTCATCACCAGAAACAGTTCGCTGCGCGTGAGTTTTGCGAGATAAGGACGGATGAAAAGCGGCGCTTCCACCATGCCGAGAAAAATGTTGGCGGCGGTGGAAAGCCCGACCGCGCCGCCGATCCCGAGCGTGCGCTCCAGAAGCCACGCCATGCCGCGCACGACCGGCGGCAAGACGCGCCAGTAGAACAGAAGCGTCGTCAGCACGCTCATCACCAGCACGATCGGAAGTGCCTGGAACGCCAGGATGAAATCGGAGCCCGGCGCTTTCAGATCGTACGGCAGTGCGCCGCCGCCGAGATATCCGAACACGAAGGAAGTGCCGGCGCGCGAGGCGGACGCGATCGCCCCGACCGCGTCATTGATCGCGCCGAAAACCCGGCTCACCACGGGAATCTTGATCAGCACGATCGCAGTAATCAGCGTGACGAAAAGGCCGATGGCTGCCTGGCGAAGCGAAACCGCGCGGCGGTTCTCGCCAAATACCCAGGCAAGCGCCAGCAACACGAAAACGCCGAATGCCGATTGCAATTGCAGCATGATGCCCCCGAACACCCCGAATAATGATTATGACAGCGATGCAGTTCAAAGCGCAATGCCGTGCGCTTGCGGACAATACCGCCATTGACTTTGAACCCACGCGGGTGGTCCGATTCAAACATTCGCATCCCGTTGCCGCGGGCGCTTTTGCGAATGCTAGAATCAAAGGACCACTAATAAATATGTGTTTCTAGTGGAGTATCGGATTTGACATTCGCTTTGCAAATCTGTGGCGAGGAGGGTAGCGAATGACAAATCCACTCCACTAGCCACCGATCGATCATGTCCTCCACCGCGACGCCCGCCAGCCGGTCCGCTCTGTTCAGGCAAGGCTCGTTCGTTTGCTTCCTGTTGTCGCGAAGCCTGTCACGCTTCTCGAGCCAGATCGCGGCGGTCGCGATCGGCTGGCAGGTCTATGATCTCACGACCAGCGCCTTTCTGCTCGGCATGGTCGGACTGGTGCAATTCCTGCCGACCGCGCTCCTGGTCCTGGTCGCCGGACACGCCGCCGACCGCTACCAGCGCAAGCGCGTTGTGCAGCTCTGTCAATTGGCCGAGGCGCTGACCGCGCTGTTCCTCGCTCTCGGCGCCTATGCCGGCTGGCTGACGGTTACGCAGATTTTCATCGCCACTGCGGTCCTTGGCACGACCGGCGCGTTTGAAAGTCCGGCCACCGCGGCGCTGTTGCCGTTGATCGCGCCGCAAGGCTCGCTGCAGCGCGCGACCGCGCTGTCAAGCGGCGCGACGCAAGTGGCAACCATCGCCGGACCCGCGCTCGGCGGGCTCGCCTACGCGATCTCACCCGGGCTCGCTTACGCGATCATGGTCCTGTTCTGGCTGTTGGCCGCGCTGTTCACCGGCGCGATTCGCGTCACGCAAGCTGCCGTGGAGAAGGATTCGGCGACGCCTTCCGACCTCTTCGCCGGCGTCCGCTTCATCCGCGAAAATCCCGCCATCCTCGGCACCATATCGCTCGATCTCTTTGCCGTGCTGTTCGGCGGCGTTACGGCGCTGCTGCCGATCTATGCGCGCGACGTCCTCGAGACCGGTCCTTTCGGCCTCGGCATCCTGCGCGCCGCGCCCGCAGTCGGCGCGCTGCTGATGACCGCGCTGTTGGCCCGACACGCCATTCATCGCCGCGTGGGATTGCGGATGTTTCAGGCGGTGATCATCTTCGGCGTGGCGACCGTGGTGTTTGCGCTGTCGCACTGGATATGGCTTTCGCTGCTTGCGCTTGCAGCGCTTGGCGCGGCCGATACGGTCAGCGTCGTGATCCGCTTTTCGCTTGTCCAGCTTTCCACGCCCGACGAGATGCGCGGCCGGGTCGGTGCGGTGAACTTCCTGTTCATCAATGCTTCCAACCAGCTCGGTCAGTTCGAAAGCGGCGTCACCGCGGCCTTGTTCGGCGCGGTGCCGGCCGCCGCTTTCGGAGGGATAGCGACGATTGCGGTCGCACTGCTCTGGATGAAGCTGTTCCCCTCACTGCGTAAGGTCGAGCGGCTGGAGTAGGGCTCCAGCGCGTCGAACTCGAGCGCGGTGCGTTTCATTTCCGTAGGCGCCATACGGAAATTTTGCCGGCGGGATCGAGGTGGAGCAGCTCCAGAAAGTCCGGCGTTTCGCTGCGGGCGAGCCGCGCCTCCAACCCCTCTGGCGCCAGCTTGATGATCCTTTGATCGGGGCCTGCCGAGCAGGTGACCAGGTAGTCGACGTGTCGGTCCGACAAGATCTGCTTTGCGGTGGGCAAGGGCGCCAGCATCAAGCTGATCAATGCCGCGTTGCCGTCATTGTTGCGATGGTATGGGCCCGCAAAGACATCGTGGTTTGTTTCGGCAAGAATCGCCGGTCCGAGATCGACCGGCGCCATCACGCGTCCCTTCGCAAGTTGCTTTAAGGGAGCGACGTCCGACAAGCTCCGGCACGGTGACGGTTTGGGGATCGGCTCCTGCTTGAAGATGTCATACAGCATCGGCTTCGCCACGGCCCCAACGGTAAGAAGGCTGAGAGGTGATGCAACGACCGATAAAAGAAGCAGGTTTCGTCGGGAAGCAAAGTTGGGCCACAGAACAGTCAGGCTCGCGGCAAAAACCGGAGCTGCCAGCATCGTTGCCGCGGCAGTGCCCCGCACTTGCCAAAAGCTGAATCCGATCAGCGCCGCCAAAGGCGCGATGCCAGCAACCCAGCGAAACCTTTCAGGCAGAGGGGACCTGATAAGTGCCATCACGGCGAAGCCCATCGCCATGATCGGAAACCCGTAGGAGGCAAGGACCTTCTCCGGAAAAAGATGCAGCATCCTGCCGAATGAGATCGATTCGGCGACGTTGTTGACCCACAACGATACGATGATCGGATCGAGACGCGCGAAGGGCGAGGCGATACATCCGGGAAACAATGAGAGGAACGCGCCGACCAAGACCGCTGCCAACACCCCTGCGCCAACCACGCGCATGCCTGGTGTCGAATGGAAGCGATCAATTGCGACCGCGAGCACCAGGCCGATGCCGCCGCCGGCAGTCAACAGCAGACCCGGTCCACCGAAGGCATCACATACCTGCGCGGTCAACGAAGACGGCGGAAGCAACGCTGGTGCGAGCAGGAGCGAGGATGCCGCCAGCCCCGCTCCGAAGGCGCCAGCCTGCCGCGCGACGGCGGCACCGCGCCAAACAAACAGGCCAAAGATCGCAACGCCTGTCGCGGCGATGGCAGGCAGCATTTCGATGCCGATCGCCAGCGATAGCGACGCGATCAGGCCGCCCAGAGCGGCCTTGACGGCGCTCCGCTCGATCTGGATCGTCATCAGGACGAGTGCGAGCAACAAGTCGATCTGCGCGTTGTGGTGATCGATTGCGCCTGGTCGGAAATGGACGAGGGCCGGAATGGACAGCACGGCCAGCACCACCGCCGCTATCACCGGATTGACGCCGTTGCTCATTTGCCTCGCAATCGCCGCTATCAACGCCAATGCGACGGCAAATAGCAGCGCCGGCCAAAAATACAGTGTCACGGCTTCAGCGCCGTGCATACCAAGCAGTGGCTTCAGCAACAGGATTGACGCGGCCAATGGCGCGTCAATGAGGCGCGACCAATGCATCGATAGGCCAGGTGGATCCATCCTGTGTTGGAACAGATCGAACCAGCTTTGCCCACCGATCAAGTCGCGGACCTCGACCAGCCGCATGGCATCATCGGTGGACAGGGCATCGAAGATGCCGCCATCGATCGCGGGCGACGCAAGCGTGACCGATGCAGCCAAAAACAGCAGCGATATCAATATTATTGGATACGCGCCGCCTTGTTCTTCCTGCGATGCGCAGCCTGAGGTCAAACTGAGGTCAGACATCGTTTCCGCATCGCTCGTACCGGATAAGGGCGAGTTCCCGCTTTCCGAAGTTCGTATGGGAGCGAGCCGCAAAGGCTAGCGAACTTCGGAATCGGAGCACTAGTGATCGCGGTTACGTCAGGCAGCGACATTCCGACGGTGCTAGCCCCGCCCCACGAACGGCATCTTGCTTGCCATGACAGTCATGAACAGAACGTTAGCATCGAGCGGCAAGTTCGCCATATAGGCCACCGCGTCGCCGACAGCCTTGGCGTCCATGCGCGGCTCCGGCATCTTGCGGCCGTCCGGTTGCAGCACGCCGTCGACCATTCGGTCCGTCATGGGGGTAGCGGCATTGCCGATGTCGATCTGCCCGACCGCGATGTCGTAGGCACGGCCATCGAGATTGGAGGCCCTGGTCAGGCCGGTGATGGCGTGTTTCGTTGAAGTATAGGGCGCGGAAAACGGCCGCGGCGCATGCGCGGAGATCGAGCCGTTATTGATAATGCGGCCGCCGCGCGGGGTCTGGTCCTTCATGATGCGGAAGGCGTGCTGCGTGCACAGGAACGGCGCGGTCAAGTTGGTGTTGACCACCGCCTGCCATTGCGACAGTCCGAGGTCCTCGAACGGCACCGGCGGGGCGCCCATGCCGGCATTGTTGAACAGCACATCCAGCCGGCCGTAAGTGTCCATCACCTTGGCAAACAAGGCGGCGATCGAGCCCGGATCGGTCATGTCAGCCGGAACGGCGAGGCTCTTGCCGCTCGGCCCGAGCTTTTGCGTCTCCTCAAGTTTGTCCTTGCGCCGTCCGGCGAGCACGACCGTGAAACCGGCGTTCATCAGCGCCAGCGATGCCGCACGTCCGACGCCGGTTCCGGCACCGGTCACCACTGCGATCTTGTTCTTGGGCTCGCTCATCTTGTTTCCTACCTTTTATGTTTTGGGTGTTTCGGTCTTGTAGGGCGGTCGTGGAATGTTTTGATGTGCCGCGCGCAACGCCGCCGACCATCGCGAGCGCAAATCGTGGAAATAGGGTTCGCCCGCCTCGATGCGGTGATTGAGATCGGCGTCGCAAACATCGGTGCGCACGACCAGCACGTCGATCGGCAGGCCCACCCCGAGATTGGAGCGCATCGTCGAGTCCATCGAGATCAGGCTGGTCTTGAGCGCCTCGTACAATTCGACATCGTAGTGCATGGCGCGGTCGAGCACCGGCTTGCCGTATTTATGTTCGCCGATCTGCAAATAAGGCGTGTCGGTGGTGCATTCGATGAAATTGCCGGCCGGATAGATCATGAACAGCCGCATCCGCGAGCCCTTGATCTGGCCGCCGAACAGGAACGATACGTCGAAACTGATGTCTTCCGACTTCAGCGCCGTGTCTTCGGTGGCGTGGACCGCGCGTATCGCTCTGCCGATGCGCTGGGCGGCCTGGAACATGGTCGGCGCGTTCAGCAGGGTTTCGAGTTCGCCCGTTTCGGGGTCCTCCATCCCCTCGGTCAAAGTGGAGAGCACTGACTGGCTGATCGCGAGGTTTCCGGCGCTGGCGACCGCCATGATGCGCTCGCCCGGCTTGGAGAAGATATGAAGCTTGCGAAAGGTCGAGACGTTGTCGAGCCCGGCATTGGTACGGGTGTCGGCGATCATGACGAGCCCGTCCCGCACCAGCACTCCGCAGCAATAAGTCATCTCTGCTTCCCCGCACTCCAGGCGCGCGAAATTACTATCCAATTTCGCAACAGGCGTCCAACCCCAATCCCTTGCGCGTGCCTGGGGCAGGGTTTGCAAATCAGACGCCTCTGGATCACGATGGCTTCGAATTCGAAGGCGAAGGACATGAAAAGGCGGGTCCTCCTTGGCGGTCCGGTTTTGGCCGCACTGATCATCCGGAGCGTGACGGGCGTTTTCGCCGGTCCTTTCGAGGACGGCATGGCGGCCTATAACCGCGGCGACTATGTGCCGGCGTCCGCCGTGTTCCGTGCGCTCTCCGAACAGGGCAATGCGGAAGCCCAGGTTCTGCTGGGCGTGATGTACCGCAGGGGCAGGGGGTCAGGCGCAGTTCGGCTCGCGCCTATCTGTGGCTCAGCCGCGCCGCCTCGCGCGGCAATGCGAGGGCGAAAACGGAATTGCGCGAGGTTTCGCAGGGCATGACGGCGGAAGAGCTGGCGAAAGCGAGAGAGATCGCGAAGGCCTGCGAGGCGTCGAATTACCAGACCTGCGAGTATTAGTGGATGATGAAATTTGAACTATAACCGCGCTGAAGGTCTGCTCCCTCTCCCACTGTGAGAGGGCGGGGGTGAGGGGTTACGGCCTCTCGTGAGAGCAATGGCCCCTCACCCGGATCGCGTCTTTCGACGCGATCCGACCTCTCCCCAACGGGCAGAGGTGAACCAAAGTTCTCTGAGAGATCGATGATCGCCACGCCGCTGGCTAGTACTCACGACTGGCTCTGCCATTGACCGGGCCGTCCGACCTGCTCGACCCTGACCGCAACCGTCAGCGTCTCGTTGCCGCCGCCATAGCGGGTGCCGCGCACGGGGGCTGCGCCGAGATAATCCAGGCCCACGGCGACGCGGGCGTGGGCATCCGTGGTGCAGATGGCGTTAGCCGCATCGAATCCGACCCAGCCGAGATTTGGCACAAATGCTTCAGCCCAGGCGTGACCGGCCGGCTGATCGAGCTCGCCGTCCGAGCGCAAGAAATGCCCGGAAATGAAGCGCGCCGGAACGCCGGCCGAGCGTGCGCAGGCGATGAGGATATGGGCGTAGTCCTGGCAAACGCCGCGCTTGATGGCGAAGGCCTCGATTGCCGAGGTGCCGCTGTGGGTAGGGTCCTCGTCGAAGGTCATGTCGTCGTTGATCTGGAGCATCAGCGCGTGAAGAAACCCGAGCACGTCCGCTTCCGATTCGGAGCGCAACTCGCTGGCGAATGCGGCCATCCCCGGATTGACTTCGGTCAGCGGTGTCGAGCGCAGGAACAGGCTTGGCGGGAACCGCTCGTCGGCGCCGCGGAGCACCCCGCCGGTATCGTGGGTCTCGATCAGGCCTTCGACGTTGATGGTGACGTCGGAGATCGCGCCTTCGGTCAGCACGTGGGTGATGTTGCCGAACGCGTCCTGATGCATTTGCAGCCGCGAATCGGTGGAGACACCGATCTGCCATTCGGCGACATATTGGCCGTCATGGCTTCCGGGCGTCATCCGCAGGATCTGGATGATGCCGGTCGCGGGTGGCTCGTAGCGGTAGGTGGTGGAATGGGCGATGCGCAGGCGCATGAGGGAGACGTTCCGATCAGCGGGTTGTTGCCGCGAGGCGAGGAAGCTCCCTCTCCCATGGGGAGAGGGTCGGGGTGAGGGGGTAAGGGGGTACGGTCTATCGATCATGAGGCCATACCCTCACCCGGATCGCATCCTAGGATGCGATCCGACCTCTCCCCTTGGGAGAGATAAAGTGCGGAGGTGTTTGATCGCACGTCAACGACTCCCACATCAGATCAGATACTGCCGGGTGATGATTTCGCCGAGCCTTGAGTTGTCGGCGATGAATTCCTGGATGAATTCATGAACACCGTGCTGGAAGATATCATCCATATGGCTGTGCTCCAGCCGGTTGCGGATGCCGCGGGCGTGGCGCTGGGCGGCGCCCTGGCGGCCATAGGCGACCCCGATCTGGTCGAGATTGCGCACCAGATTGCCGTAACAGCTTGCCAGCGAACGCGGCAGTGAATCGTTGAGGATCAAGAGGTCGGCGATCAGCCATGGTTTGAGCGTTTCGCGATAGACCCAGTGATAGGCGGTGAGGGCTGAGACCGAGCGCAGGATCGAGGTCCATTGATAATAGTCGAGCGGACCGCCGACATGTTCTTCCTCGGGCAGCAGCACATGGTATTTCACGTCCAGAATTCGCGCCGTGTTGTCGGCGCGCTCCAGATGCACCCCTAACCGCGAAAACCAGTAGGCGTCGTTGCGCAGCATGGTCCGGTAGGCCGAGCCGTCGAAGCGCAATGAGGTTTCCTGCACGAAGCGCAAGAACTTGGCCAATTCCTCGCGGCTCCTGGTGCCCTTGCACCAGACTTCCTGCAATTCGATCCAGGCGGAATTGATGGTGTCCCACATCTCGCTCGTGAGCGCGGTGCGGACCGAACGGGAATTGAGCCGTGCGTTTTCGATGCAGTTGCGGATCGAGGACGGATTGTCCGGCGCAAAGGACAGGTAGTCCACGACGCTCTGCTCGTCGGCCTGCTCATGGCTCTCGTAAAAACTTTCGCCGACGCCGGCGGTCATCAGCGCCGAATCCCATTCGTTGGTCTTGCCGATATAGGCGCTTGGCAGTGCGGTCACGCGCAGCGTGGCCTCGATGGCTCGCGCCAGATATTCCGCCCGTTCGACGTAGCGGGCGAGCCAGTAGAGATTTTCAGCGGTGCGCGACAGCATTTAAGAATTCTACTTGAAGATTGGGAAACCTACCCCTGAAAGGGGGAGGTCGGCGCGCAGCGCCGGGAGCGGGTCTTTCGGCACAGCCGTTAACCCCCACCCCAACCCTTGCAGGGGGAGGGAGCGCCTTGAGCACACGGCTGAAGCGATCTCACTCATCCAGAATCCAGGTGTCCTTGGTGCCGCCACCCTGGCTCGAATTCACCACCAGCGAGCCCTGCTTCAGCGCCACGCGGGTCAACCCGCCCGGCACGATGGTGACGTGATGGCTTCCGGTCAGCACGAAGGGGCGCAAATCGACATGGCGCGGCGCAAGGCCGGATTCGGTGCAGGTCGGACAGGTGGAGAGCGCGAGCGTCGGCTGGGCGATAAAACCCTCCGGCTCGCGCTTGAGCTTGTCGCGAAAGGCCTCGATCGTGGCCTTGGTCGCCGCCGGGCCGATCAGCATGCCGTAGCCGCCGGAGCCGTGCACTTCCTTCACCACCAGATCGTTCAAATGGTCGAGCACATAGGCGAGGTCCTGCGGCTCGCGGCAGCGCCAGGTCTGCACGTTTTTCAGCACCGGCTCCTCGCCGAGATAGAATTTCACGATCTCGGGCATGTAGGAGTAGATCGCCTTGTCGTCGGCAATCCCGGTTCCGACCGCGTTGGCGAGCGTGATATTGCCGGCGGCATAGGCCGACATCAGGCCGGGGACGCCGAGCGCCGAATCCGGGCGGAAGGTGAGCGGATCGAGGAAATCATCGTCGACCCGGCGGTAGATGACGTCGACGCGCTTGAGGCCTTCGGTGGTGCGCATGAACACCACCTCGTCCTTGACGATGAGGTCGCGGCCTTCGACCAGCTCGATACCGAGCTTGTCGGCCAGGAACGAATGTTCGTAATAGGCGGAATTGTAGACGCCGGGCGTCATCAGCGCGACGGTCGGTTCGGACGAGGCGCTAAGCGGCGCCACCGACCGCAACGCCGCCAGCAATTCGTCCGGGTACCTTTCCACCGGCGCGATGCGGTGGCGGGCGAACAGGTCCGGAAACAGCCGCATCATGATTTCGCGGTTTTCCAGCATGTAGGAGACGCCGGACGGCGTGCGCGCATTGTCTTCCAGCACGATGAAGCTTTCCGCATCGACCCGGATGATGTCGATGCCGGCGATATGGACATAGACGTCGTGCGGCACCGCCTGACCGTTCATCTCGGGGCGGAACACAGGGTTCTGGAAGATCAGGTCTTCGGGAACGAGGTTGGCGCGCAGGATATCGCGGCCGTGATAGATGTCGCGCAGGAACATGTTGAGCGCGCGCACCCGCTGCCTCAGGCCTTTTTCGAGCAGGATCCATTCCCTCGCGGACATGATCCGGGGGATCACGTCGAAGGGGATCAGCCGCTCCTGGGCTTCGGTATCGCCATAGACCGCGAAGGTGATGCCGATCCGGCGGAACAGGAGTTCTGCTTCCTGCCTTCGATATTCCAGGGCGTCGGCCGGCGTCTCCTTCAACCAGCGCGCCAGTTCCCGGTAAGCGCTGCGAATCTCGCCGCCGACGCCGTTCATTTCATCGAACGCAACTGCCATCGATCCCGACTGCCCTTCGATGCCCTATCGACATGGTAGCAAGGCTCGGGCCAGCGCGATATGCATTGTCATTTGCCGGAAACAATGGGGATAGTGCACAAAAAACGGCTGGCGGTTGCTTATTTCCTCAGCAAAAATCGCCGAACTTCAATGGGTTGGCTGGACAACAATATCCAGGCGCGTATCTCGGCCGCCTAAATCGTGCGAGTTGAGGAGAAATCATGACTGAAATCGTCACGGCTGGACTTCTGGTGATCGGCGACGAGATCCTGTCCGGGCGGACCAAGGACAAGAACATCGGCTTCATCGCGGAATACCTGACCAATATCGGCATCGACCTCAAGGAGGTCCGCGTCGTCGCCGACGAAGAGGCCGAGATCATCGCCGCGCTCGATGCGCTCCGCCACCGTTATACCTACGTCTTTACCACCGGCGGCATCGGGCCGACCCATGATGACATCACCGCGGATGCGGTCGCCAAGGCGTTCGCCGTCGGCATCGACCATCATCCGGAGGTGGTGGCGCGGTTTCGCGAGCGCTGGGGCGAGGCCGATCTGAATGAGGCGCGGCTGCGCATGGCGCGGATTCCCGATGGCGCCGAGTTGATCCAGAGCGCCACCATCCTCGCCCCCGGTTTCAAGCTCGGCAATGTCGTCGTGATGGCGGGCGTGCCCTCGATCATGCAGGCGATGATGGACATCGTGTCGCCGAAGCTCAAATCCGGCGTCCGCATGCTGTCCGATTCGGTTCGCGCCAACGCCCGGGAAGGCGATATCGGCGGCCCCTTGCGCGAGATCGCCAACACCCATCCCGACACCGTCATCGGCAGCTATCCGTTCATCGATGAGGACAACAAGCCGAACGCCCATCTGGTGGTTCGTTCGCGCGATCCCGAAAAGCTCGCCGTCGCCATGGCGGCGGTCAAGGAGATGCTGGCAAGATTGCACGCGGTCCGCTAGTGGTCTGATTCTGACATTCGCTTCCCATTGCAGCAGGCACTTTTGCGAATGTCAGAATCAAAAGACCACTAGCAAACATAGGATTCTAGTGGAGTTTAGGATTTGACATTCGCTTGACGAGCTTGCGGCCAGGTGTGTAGCGAATGTCAAATCCACTCCACTAACGCATGATCCGGAAAAGTGGGAACCGGTTTTCCGAAAAGATCATGCTCAGACAAAGAGATGAGAGCATGATGCGATTCCACTTAATCGCATCACGATCTAAAGCGCGTGATGGCATGAGCCAGACGTAACTGTTGTTTGCAGCGAGGGTGGGGATCGAATATGGCGGAGCATCCGGAACTGAGTGCGCAGGAGCGGGCCGGCAAGGCCTTTCCGGTTTCATGGGACCAGTTTCACCGGGATTGCCGGGCGTTGACCTGGCGGCTGAACGAGGTCGGACCGTTCAAGGCCGTGATCGCGATCACCCGCGGCGGCCTCGTGCCGGCGGCGATCGTCGCCCGCGAACTCGGGGTTCGCGTCATCGATACCGTGTGCATCACGAGCTACGCCCACACGGTGCAGGGCGATTTGCAGGTGCTCAAGCATGTATCGACCGATACCGCCAACCTCGGCGGCGGGACCGGCAAGGGCCTCTTGATTGTCGACGACCTCGTCGACACCGGCAAGACCGCCCGGCTCGTGCGCGACATGCTGCCGGAGGCCCATTTCGCAACCGTGTACGCCAAGCCGAAGGGACGGCCGATGGTCGACACCTTCATCACCGAGGTGTCGCAGGACACCTGGATTTTCTTTCCCTGGGATACCGCGCTGTCGTTCCAGCCGCCGATCCGCGACGGCGCGGCGTGAGGGAGCATCCCGTCATTCCGGGATGCGCGGTTAGGCGCAGACCCGGTATCCATACTCACGATGCCGGTTATGGATTCCGGGTTCGATGCTGTCGCATCGCCCCGGAATGACGTCAACAAATTATCGCACGCCATGCCCCTGCAAAACCGCGTGACGCCCACCGGTGACATCATCGCGACGGCCCATCGTGGCATGTTCACCGGCAATCGCGGTATCATTCACGACCCCACCACCAAAACCCTTTTGAAGCGGCGCTGGGCCAGCCGCGCCTGGCTCACCTGCGTCTGCGAATTCAGGGGCCGGCGGCGCGAAGTGATGGGGGGTCGAAGCTGGACCGAACTGTTTTTTCTCGATGAAGCCACCGCCTTTGCGGCGGGACATCGGCCATGCTTCTTCTGCCGCCGCGAGGACGCCAAGGCCTTTCGCGCGGCGTGGGAAAAGGGAAATCGCCTGTCTGGGCTGCGCGCCGCCGATATCGACGCCGTGCTGCACCGTGAGCGTCTTGATGGAAGTCGCAAGCGACTGCACGTCCTGCCGCTTCGCCTCCTGCAGTTGCCCGATGGCGCGATGGTGCGCTCGGGCGAGGAGAGCTTTTTGATCGCGGGCGGGCGGTTACTGCGATGGTCTGCCGCCGGTTATTCCCGGGCGCAAGGCGCGATCACGGAGGCGAAGCTCTTGACGCCGCCTTCGACCTTGCGCGCGTTTTCAGCCGGTTACCGCCCGGTGCTGCATCGAAGTGCATCTCTTATTCCCTCCCCCCTTGCGGGGGAGGGTTAGGGAGGGGGGTAGGCCGCGCGTTCGTTGCTCATGGTACGGCCCTCTCCAACTCTCCCCCACAAGGGGGGAGAGAGCTCACCCGTCGTGTTGCGAGAGAGGGAGAATCTCACCCCAGTTTCTGCCGTGCCAGTTTCGCGCCGGCGCCGAGCGCCATCAATTTCGCCTCGGCGATATCGCGGCGCATCGGCGCCATGCCGCAATTGGTCGTGGCGATGATGTTGCTCTTCGGCACGAATTTGGCGACGGCGTCGATCACATTCACGACGTCGTCTGCGGTCTCGACGGTGTCGCTGGCAACATCGATCACGCCGGCCTGAACCACCTTGCCCTTGAGAAGAGCAAGAAGTTCCAGCGGCACTTTCGAGTTGCGGCATTCGATCGCAACCTGCTGGATCGCGCTTTGATCGATGGCCGGAAAAATCTGCTCATACTGCCGCCACTCACTGCCGAGCGTCTGTTTCCAGTCCGTGTTGGCCTTGATGCCATAGCCGTAGCAAATATGGACGGCGGTGGCGCAGGTCAGCCCTTGGGCGGCGCGTTCGAGCGCCTTGATGCCCCAGTCGTTGACCTGGTCCATGTAGACGTTGAAGGCGGGCTCGTCGAACTGGATCAGGTCGACGCCGTCAGCCTGCAACGCCTTGGCTTCCTCGTTGAGCAGTTCGGCAAAGGCGAACGCCATCTTGACGCGGTCGCCGTAATACTGGTCGGCGATGGTGTCGATGATGGTCATCGGGCCGGGCAGGGTGAATTTCAGCTTGCGCGCGGTGTGGGTGCGTGCGACGCGGGCCTCGTCGGCGTGCACGCGGCCTTTCAGCCGGAGCGGCGCCACCACCTGCGGCACCATCGCCTTGTAGCGGTCCTTGCGGATTCCCATCTCGACCTTGTGGGCGAAATCGATCCCATCGACCTTTTCCAGAAAGCCGTGGACGAAATGCTGGCGCGCCTGCTCGCCCTCGGTGACGATGTCGATGCCGGAGTCTTCCTGCAGCTTCACCGCGAGCAGCGTGGCATCGCGCTTGGCGCGCGAAAGCTCCTCGCCCGCGGACCTCCAGGGCGCCCACAACGTGTTGGGCTCGGCCAGCCATTCGGGCTTCGGCAAGGAGCCGGCGATCGTGGTTGGAAACAGCATGTTGGACGTATCCTCGAGATTTTGTGGTTTATTCGAAGCCGTCTAATGCCATGTCCGGGGCGTCAGGTATATGGGATTTGCAGTAGTGCCCGCTTTCCATTTGAAGTTCCTAAACGAATTTGCCGCTTGCGCTGTAGGAACTTCAAATGGGCGGCACTAGTGGAATGCGACGAAAGCAGGGGGTAGGATGATGCATGCCCCTTCAGGAAAGGACCCCATGATCGACCTCTATTACGCGCCGACGCCGAACGGCTGGAAAATCTCGATCATGCTGGAGGAACTGGGGATTCCCTACAATATCATTCCCGTCAACATCCGCGCCGGCGACCAGTTCAAGCCGGAGTTTTTGGCGATCAGCCCGAACAACCGCATTCCCGCCATCGTCGACCACGCGCCACCAGACGGCGGCGGGCCGTTTTCGGTGTTCGAGACCGGCGCGATCCTGATCTATCTCGCCGACAAGACCAGGCGATTCATTCCGCACGAAATGCGCGCACGCTCGGTCGTGATCCAATGGCTGATGTGGCAGATGAGCGCGCTTGGTCCGATGCTCGGCCAGCACGGGCATTTCGCGCTTTATGCGCAGGAGAAGATTCCTTACGCGATCGAGCGCTACCGCGACGAGGCCGCGCGACTTTACCATGTGCTCGATACGCAGCTCGGCAAGACCGGCGCCTATGTCGCAGGGTGTGACTATTCGATCGCCGACATCGCCTGTTTTCCGTGGACCATGACGCACAAGGCGCAGGGTTTTACGCTTGACGATTATCCGAACGTCAAACGCTGGTATGCGGAGTTGCGCGCGCGGCCGAAATTGCAGGCGGGGCTTGCGATCGGCAAGTTCGTCAACGAGCCGTTCGACGAGGAAGCGCGGAAAAACATGTTCGGCCAGCGCGCGAAGGAGTTGGCGGAGAAAAAGTGAAATTTTCACCTCTCCCCGCCTGCGGGGAGAGGTCGATCGCAAAGCGATCGTGTGAGGGGGACTTTCTGCAGACTTCAGTTTTGGAAATTGCCCCCCCCCCCAACCCTCTCCCCGCAAGCGGGGAGAGGGAGAAGGAAAGCGGCTCGCGTGGAGACAACCAAAGGAAACGCCATGATCGAATTCTTCTTCGACTGCTCCAGCCCCTGGACCTACCTCGCCTTCCACAACATCCAACCGCTGGCGAAGGAGTTCGGCGAGGAGGTTTCGTGGCGGCCTATCCTGGTGGGCGGCATTTTCAACACCGTCAATCCCAGCGTCTATGCCTCGCGGGAGACGCCGGTGCCGCTGAAGGCGCGTTACGAGTTCAAGGATCTCAACGACTGGGCGCGTTCCGCCGGGCTTGCGATCAAGACGATGCCGACGGTGTTTCCGGTGAACAGCGTGAAAGCGATGCGCGGCTGCATATTTGCAGGAAAAGATATCGTGCCGTTCGCGCGCGCCGTCTTCGAAGCCTATTGGGGCGAGGACAAGGATATTTCCAAAGACGACGTGCTGGCGGAAATCTGCAAGCGGGTCGGCATCGATCCGCAGAAATTCCTCGCCGGCATTGCCGCTCAGGCGATCAAGGATCAGCTCAAGGCCAATACCGATGAGGTGATCGCGCGCGGCGGGTTCGGCTCGCCGACCATCTTCGTCGCCAAGACCGACATGTACTTCGGCAATGACCGCCTGCCGCTGATCCGCGAAGCCTTGGCACGCGGGAAGGCGAGCGCGGCCTGATGGCGAAGGCCGTCGTCTGTCGCGAGCTTGGCCCGCCCGAATGCTTGCGTTTGGAGACTTTTGCCTCCAGGCCGCTTGAGCCGGGTCAGGTTCGCGTCGCGGTGCGCTCCGCCGGCATCAACTTTCCCGACATCTTGATGGTGCGAGGTGAATATCAGCTCAAGCCGGAACTGCCGTTCACGCCGGGCGTCGAAGCCGCAGGCGAAGTGATCGAGATCGCAGGCGGCCTCGAGGGTACAGAAGTCGGCGATCGCGTCATCGTCAAAGTGCGCCATGGCGCCTATGCCGATGAGGTGGTCGTTGCGCCGTCACAACTGACGCCATTGCCGCCAAATTTCGATCTTGCGGAAGGCGCGACATTCCTGGCCGCGCACGGCACCGCACATCACGCGCTGGTCGATCGCGGGCAGCTTCGGCCGGGTGAGGTGTTGCTCGTGCATGGCGCCGGCGGCGGCGTCGGCCTTGCAGCGGTCGAGGTCGGCAAGTTGTTGGGCGCGACCGTGATCGCGGCGGCGTCATCGGAGGAAAAGCTTGATATTGCGAAGACGAAGGGGGCCGATCATCTCGTGCTTTACGCGCGTGAGCCGTTTCGTGACGCCGTCAAGCGCGCGACCTCCGGCCGCGGCGCCGACGTGGTGTTCGATCCCGTCGGCGGCGAGGTTTTCGAGAACAGCCTGCGCTGTGTCGCCTGGGGCGCGCGCGTCCTTGTCGTCGGATTCACCGGCGGCATCGGGCTTGCCCGCACCAATCTGCTGCTGATCAAGGGCGCGAGCGTGTTAGGGGTTCGCGCCGGCGAGGCGGGACGAAGAGATCCCGCACTCGGTGCGGCGCGAACCGAGACGCTGCTAAAATGGGCGGCGGCGGGGAAGGTTCGCCCCCATGTCTCCCATCGCCTGCCGCTTGCCGACTACGCGCAAGCGATGCGGCTTCTGATCGACCGCAAGGCGATCGGTCGGGTGGCGCTGATGATGGGGGGTGAGGCGGGTAAGACCTGACTTCCGTCGTCCCGGCGAACGCCGGGATCCATACCGCGTGATCCGTCGGAGGGGCGCAGTGGCACGTTCTTCCGTTGAAATTAAAGTCGGTGGTTATGGGTCCTGGATCGCGCTCGCTCTGGACAACGCTGCGCGCGTTGCCAGGAGCTCGCTTGTCCGGGACGACGCTGCTTCACCCATACTCCCGCTCGTTCCACCACGGGAAGAAATCGGGCATGTCGGACGAGACCTTGTTCTTGAAGTTCGCCGGCCGCTTTTCCAGGAACGACATCACGCCTTCCTTCACGTCTTCCGAGCGGCCGCGGGTGTAGATGCCGCGGCTATCGACCTTGTGCGCTTCCATCGGATCGTCGGCGCCGAGCGTGCGCCACATCATCTGCCTGATCAGCGCGATTGATACCGGCGCGGTCCTGGCGGCGATCTCGCCTGCCAGCTGACGAGCGGTCGGCAGCAATTGGTCGGGCGGCACGACCTTGCTGACCAAGCGGCCGGCGAGCGCTTCCCGCGCCGGAAACACGCGGCCGGTGTAACACCACTCCAGCGCTTGCGAAATGCCGACGATGCGCGGCAGAAACCAGCTCGAGGCGGCTTCCGGCACGATGCCGCGCTGGGAGAAAACGAAACCGAAGCGCGCGTCTTCAGACGCGATGCGGATATCCATCGCAAGCTGCATGGTGACGCCGATGCCGACCGCCGGTCCGTTCACGGCCGCGATCACGGGCTTGAGGCATTTGAATATGCGCAAAGTGACTTGCCCGCCGCCGTCGCGCACGTCTGCGTCGCTGTAATCGACCCGGCCGTCGGCGAGCCGCCGGATCGCGCCGCGCCTGGCGTTACGGTCGAAGGTATCGGCGCCGGAGGAAAGATCGGCGCCGGCGCAAAACGCGCGCCCTGCGCCGGTGACGATGATGGCGCGGATGCTGGCATCTTTGTCGGCGGCGTCAAACGCCTCGATCAATTCACGCTGCATCGTGGCGTTGAAGGCGTTCAACTTCTCGGGCCGGCTCAAGGTGATGGTGAGAATTTGCTCGGCGACCTCGTATTGAATGGTTTCGTAGGGCATGGGAGCCACCTTCCAGACTTGTCATTCCGGGATGCGCCGCAAGGCGCAGACCCGGAATCCATTTCTCCAACATTACTGCGGCGCGATGGATTCTCTGATGTGCAATTGCACATCAAAGTTCACTCGTTTCACTCGCGCCCCGGAATGACGGAGTGATCGGCTACTTCGTCGGCACGCTCGGCCAGCCCCGCTGCTCGCCGCGAAGGCCTTCGAATGTCTTGGCCATGCCGAGCACGCCGATATCGTCGAAGCGGCGGCCTATGATCTGCACGCCGATCGGAAAGCCCGCCGCGTCATAACCGCCGTTGATCGAAATGGCGGGATTCTCCGCCATGTTCCACGGCACGGTGTAGCAGATGTGCTCGAACGGCCGGTCCGGATCGTTGAGCGGAGCGGCAAGCTCGGCCGCGAACTTCACCACCGGCGAAACCGGCGAGATCACATAGTCGAGATCGGCGAACAGTTTTCCGGCGGCGACGCGGATTGCCATGGTGGCATTAAAGCCGCGCACGACATCGACGCCCGAGAGTTTTGCGGCCGTTTCCGCCCACCTGACGATGTAAGGCAGCGCCTTGGCGCGCTCAGCCGGCGAAAGCTGCGAAAGATCGTCCCACAGCCGCGCTCGCCAGAAATTGTCGAGCCCGTCGAGCATCTGGCGGGTGAGGATGCCATTGACTTTGGAGACGACGGCACCCTCGACCTCGAACGCCCTGGCCGCATTGGTCACGACCTCGCGGACTTCTTTCTCGAGCGCCTGGCCGACGCCGAGATCGAGCATCAGGCCGATTCGCAGTTTTCGCGGCGACTTGTCCAGCGCCTTCCAGTTGAGGTTGTCCGGCGGCAAGCTCATGCCATCGCGACGGTCTGGTTTTGCCATCACGCTCATCATCAGCGCGGCGTCGTCGACGGTGCGGGTCATCGGCCCGACGACGCGGCCGACATAGGGCGGATCGACGGGAACGCGCCCAAGGCTCGGCTTGAGCGCGACGATGCCGCACCAGCACGCCGGCAGCCGCACCGAGCCGCCAATATCGGTGCCGAGATGCAGTGGGCCGTAACCCGCGGCACACGCAGCACCCGCACCCGCGCTCGACCCGCCCGGGTTTTTGCCGAGATCCCAGGGATTTCTGGTGAGGGGGTGGAAGCTCGAAAGGCCGGACGAGAGCATTCCGTAGTCGGGCATGGTGGTCTTGGAGAAAATCACGGCGCCGGCTTCGCGCAAGCGCGCGGCGGGCGGCGAATCCACCTCGGACGGCACAAGTTGGGTGGTCGCCGCTCCGAGCAGAACCGGCACGCCTTTGGTCGCGATGTTGTCCTTGATGGTGACGGGTACGCCGTCCAGCGCACCGATCGGCTCGCCCTTTTGCCAGCGTGCAGTCGATTGCCTTGCGACGGCGCGCGCGCCATCGGGGTCGAACGCGTACAACGCCTTGATGTGGGGTTCCCAGAGCGCGACGTGGGCCAGCACGTCCTCCAGCACTTCCGACGGCGAAAACTGCTTCGCGCGAAAGCCCGCGATCAGATCGAGGGCAGATAGGTCGTGCAAGGCCGACACACTATTGTTGGGCGACTTACGCATGGTGACCTGCCGCCAGGCGGGTTTCAATGATGCGGGCGAAGATGCTGGCGCCCACGGGGAGGATCTTGTCGTCGAGCGTGAAGGCAGGATTATGCACGGGCACCGAGCCGTCATGGCCGAGCCAGAAATAGGCGCCGGGCACGGCCTGCAGCATGTCGGCAAAATCCTCGCTGCCCATCTTGGGCTGCGCGCGGGTCTTGACGTTGGCGGGGCCGACAACCGCCTGGGCTGCTTCCGCGACCACCCGGGAGTGTTCCTCCTGGTTCACCAGCACTCTGAAAATGTCGCGGATGTCGACGTCGATCTCCACCTGGAAGGCGGCCGCCATGCCCGCACAGATCGCGCGCATCCGTTCGCGCATCAGCGCGCGAACCTCGTCGGAGAAAGCGCGCATCGTGCCGGCAAGTTTTGCGTCGCCCGGAATCACGTTGTAGGCCGAACCGGCATGGATCTGCGTGATCGAGACCACCGCCGCCTCGGTTGGGATAACATTGCGGCTGACGATCGATTGCAGCGCCTGCACAAGGGCCATCGCGATCACGATGGGATCCTTGGAGCGTTCCGGCATCGCGCCATGGGCGCCGTAGCCGTTGATGGTGATGTCGAAGAAATCGGCGCCCGCCATCGCCGGACCCGGCAGGATCGCAAGCTCGCCATGATTGAGGTCGGGCGCGTTGTGTAGCCCATAGATTTCGTCGCAGGGGAATTTTTCGAACAACCCGTCCTTGATCATCGCGCGCGCGCCGCCAAGGCCTTCCTCGGCCGGCTGGAAGATAAAATGCACGGTGCCGTCGAAATTGCGGGTCTCGGCGAGGTAGCGCGCGGTGCCAAGCAGGATGGTGGTATGGCCATCATGGCCGCAGCCATGGAAGCGGCCGGGAATGGTCGAGCGCCATTTCAGATTGGTGTTTTCGTCCATCGGCAGCGCGTCCATATCGGCGCGCAGCCCGACGCGCCTGGTGCCATTACCCTTGCCCTTGAGCACGCCGACGACGCCAGTGCCGCCAAGTCCGCGATGAACCTCGATGCCCCATTGCGCTAGCTTTTCGGCGACGATGCCGGAGGTGCGCACTTCCTCGAATCCGATCTCGGGATGGGCATGCAGGTCCCTGCGGATGGCGCTGAGTTCGTCGGCGAAGGCGTCGATACGGTCGATATTGGGCATTTCATTTTTATCCGATTGCAGGAGAAGAAGAGCGTGACGTATTTGGAATAAAGGCGGGCCCGCCCGGCTTGAGACGAATGCCTGTGCGGAGTTTGGTCCAGGGTAGGCGTGCGGGGTCGGCCGGCATTGCGCCGGGCGCGGCGCAAATCAGGATTTTTTCCGCGATCGGTTCGAAATCGGCGCGAAAATGCACCGAACTCTTGTTGACCAGGATCGCCTGCTGAGTCGGCTCGATGCCGACATAGCGAAACATCGATTGATCCGCCAGCTGCGCCTTGTGCGAACTCACGACCACGCGCACCTCGCCGGTCCGCAAACACGCCGATGGTCCCATGTCCATGTCGCGGCCGCCAAAGTAGGGGCCAGGGGCGATGAATTTTCCGTCCGACAGTTTCTCGACGACGAATGTCTCCTCGTAAGGAGAATCGCCCCTGATTCCGGATTTGCCGCCAAGCGCGAGTTTGACGGTCGCGCCGCGACCGGCCGCATGCGCGGCCTTGGCAGAGGCCGGATCGCAGATCACGCCGATCGCGGCCCGCGCCGCCCTGTTGCGAACCAGCGCGCGCAACATGCCGGTGGTGTCGGAATCGCCGCCCGCGCCCGGGTTATCCTGGGTGTCGGCGATGATGATTGGTTTGCTGGCGGTCTTGGCAAGCTCGATCGCAAGTCGCACGCCTTCGTCGGGCGTATAGATCCGGCCGTCGAAATCGCTCTCGTGGCCTTCGATGATCGCGGCGAGTTGGTCGGCGGCCACGTCGGCGTCGGCCTGCGCTCGGCCATAGGCGAAGACGCTGGGCCCGCAATGGGCAAAGTCTGCGGCCGGAAAGCCCGGGCAGAAAGACAGCGTCGGCACCGCCTCGCTCTGCATCGCCGCCAGCTTTTGGTAGATGCTGCTGGCAGGTTGATCGTTGGTGCATTGCCAACTGATTGGAATCAGGAATGGCAATTGCCGGAACGCCCTGGCGAAGCGCTGCCTGCTCGCAAGCAACAGCGCAAGATGACGCGCGGCGGCGCGGCCCGTCTCCGCCATATCGACGTGCGGATAGGTACGGTAGGCAATGAGCGCATCGGCGTGGCGTACCATCTCGGGCGTGACATTGGCGTGCAGGTCGAGGCTTGCCACCAGCGGAACATCCGCTCCGATCAGGCGCCGCACGCGGGCGAGGATCTCGCCTTCGCCATCGTCGAGATGCTCGCTCACCATGGCGCCGTGGAGATCGAGATAGACCGCATCGAGTGGGCCGGCATTTGCAAGACCATCGACGATGATGGCGGCGATGCGCTCATAGGCCTCTCGAGCAACATGCGCACATGGGCTTGCTGCTGCAAAGATGGTCGGCGCCAGTTCCCAGCCCCGCGCCTCGGCTTCGCCGATGAACCCGGCGAGCCCGACATTGATATCGCGCAGCTTGAGCACGTCGGCTCCTTGCGCCATCGAAGGCCAGCCGCCGCCGCGCACGAAATCCGCATAGATCGCTTTCGTCGGCGCGAAGGTATTGGTCTCGTGCAAAAAGCCGCCAATGGCGATACGGGGCATGGGTATTTCTCAGAAGGGTTTATCGCCGTCATTCCGGGGCGCCCGAAGGGCGAACCCGGAATCTCGAGATTCCGGGTCTGGCGCTGCGCGCCAGCCCGGAATGACTTGTGTAGAGCCTTCCCGACTAATCTCAAAGTACCCGAGCCGCTTCATTTGCCGCCGGCCGGAAATTGGCAAAATCCCACCCCCGACCGGGCGCGGCGTCAAGCAGGGCGCGGGTATAGGGTGTTTGCGGATTTGTCAGAACTTGCGCCGCCGGGCCCTGTTCGACGATGCGGCCCTGCTGCATTACGGCGACGTCGTCGCAGATTTGTGCGGCGACCCGCAAATCGTGGGTGATGAACAGAAGCGCTACTCCGAGCCGGCTCTGGATTTCATGGAGCAGTTCCAGCACCTGCGCCTGCACCGAGACGTCGAGCGCGGAAACCGCTTCATCCGCCACCAGCACATCGGGATCGAGCGCGAGCGCGCGGGCGATGGCGATGCGCTGACGCTGGCCGCCGGAGAACTGGTGAGGATAGCGGGAAATCGAATCCGGTGGCAGATCGACCAGTTCGAGCAGTTCCTGCGCCTTCGCCAGCGCTTCCGCACGCGGAACGCCGTAGTTGATCGGTCCTTCGGCGATGGTCTCGCCGACGGTGACGCGCGGATTGAGCGAGCGATACGGGTCCTGAAACACGATCTGGATCTTCTTGCGGTGAGGCTGCAACAAGCGGCGCGAGAGGCCGGAGATTTCGCACCCCCCGAGCCGAATGCCGCCGGAGGTCGGGTCGATCAGGCGGACGATGCAGCGCGCCACCGTCGATTTGCCGGAGCCGCTTTCGCCGACAATGCCGAGCGTACGACCCTTGCGCAGCGCCAGCGTGACATTCTCGGCCGCCGCCACCTCGCGAATGCGACCGAAGAAGGAACGTTCGCGATAGACCTTGCCCAGTGCGTGCGCTTGCAGCACCACGGGCTCGTCTGATTCCGCCCGCGCCGCGCGTGGCACCAGGCTCGGCACCGCCGCAAGAAGGTTACGTGTATATTCCATCGCCGGCCTGCGCAGGACGGCGGCAAGCGGCCCGGTCTCGACCAGTTGCCCTGCGCGCATGACCGCGACGCGGTCGGCGATTTCGGCGACCACGCCCATGTCGTGGGTGATGAAGAGCACGGCGGTGCCGTGGTCGCGCTGCAGATCGCGGATCAGGGTCAGGATCTGCTTTTGCGTGGTGACGTCGAGCGCCGTCGTCGGCTCGTCTGCGATCAGGAGTTTTGGCTCCAGCACGAGCGCCATCGCGATCATGATACGCTGGCGCTGGCCTCCGGAGAGGCGGTGCGGATAGGAGGCAAAGATTCGCTCGATCTCGGGCAGCCGCACCTGTTCCATCATGGCGAGGATGCGTGCCTTGCGGGCGCGGGCGTCGAGATCGGTGTGGGCGCGAAGCACCTCGTCGATCTGGCGTCCGACTGGCACAACCGGATTGAGCGCCGTCATTGGCTCCTGGAAGATCATCGCCATGGTAGTGGCGCGCAACTGCCGCAGACGACGGTCGGAGGCGGTCAACAGCTCTTCGCCGACGAGCCTGACGCTGCCGTCTGTCGGCCGCAACGCAGCCTTTGGCAGCAGCCCCATCACGCTCAAGGCCGTCACCGATTTGCCGGAGCCGCTTTCGCCGACGAGGCAAAGCGTTTCGCGCTCGCTGACTTGCAGCGAAACACCGTCGATGATGCGTTCACCTGATGCGCTTTTGCCTTTGCCGAGGCGGACGACGAGGCCGTTGATATCGAGAATGGGGGTGGTCATTTCTCCGCCTCGTCATTCCGGAGCGATGCGAAGCATCGAATCCGGAATCTCGGGATTCCGGGCTCGTCGCTGCGCGACGCCCCGGAATGACAATCGCTGGAATTGAAGGTCACTTCCCGCCCTCCCGCTGCTTCATGCGTGGGTCGAGCGCGTCGCGCGCGGCGTCGCCGATCAGGTTGACGGAAAGAATCGCGATCGACAGCAACAACCCGGGCCAGAAGATCAGCGACGGCTTGATCTGGAAATAGGCGCGACCCTCGGCCATGATATTGCCCCAGGTCGGGGTTTCCGGGCTGATGCCGGCACCGAGGAATGACAGGATCGCTTCGGTGAGGATCGCAGAGGCGCAAACGTAAGTGCCTTGCACGATCAGCGGCGCAATGGTGTTTGGCATCAGATGCCGCCACATGATCTTGGGCAGCGATGAGCCGACCGAGATCGCGGCTTCCACGTAGGGCTCCTCGCGCGCCGAGAGCACCACCGATCGCACCAGGCGCGCCACGCGTGGAATTTCCGGAATGGTGATGGCGACCAGCACCGTCATCAGGCTGGCGCCCGAAAGCGAGACCACGGCGATCGCGAGCAGGATGCTCGGGATCGCCATCAGCCCGTCCATCACGCGCATCATGATCGCGTCGACCCATCTGAAGAAGCCCGAGACGAGGCCGATCACGAGGCCGATGCCGATGCTGAACACGGCCGCGCCGAGGCCGATCAGGAGCGAAATCCGCCCGCCATAGAGAATTCGCGACAACAGATCGCGGCCGTAGCCGTCGGTGCCAAGCAGGAACTGCGTGCTCGCCGGTTTCAGGCGCAGGCTGGGGGCAAGCTGCAAAGGGTCGTGCGGCGAAAGCCAAGGGGCAAGGACGGCGGAAGCGATGACGAGCGCAAGGCAGATCGTGGCCGCGGCGATGATCGGCGTTGCCGTCAAAAACCCCAGAGACGGCCGCAGCGGTGTCGTGATCGGGATCGAGGGTTCTGGGAGGGTTTCGACTGCCATCGCGGCCCCTCGCGTCTAGTATCGGATTCGGGGATCGAGCAGCGTATAGGCGACATCGATCAAGAGATTGACGGCGACATAGATGCCCGAAGTCAAAAGGATCATCGCCTGGATCACGGGATAGTCGCGCGCGAGCACCGCGTCCACGGTGAGACGGCCGACGCCCGGCAGGTTGAACACGCTTTCGGTGACGACGACCCCCGAGATCAGAAGCGCAAAGCCGGTCCCGATCACGGTGATCACGGGCACGGCGGCGTTGCGAAGCCCATGGCGTAGCAGCACGCTGGTTTCCCCGATGCCCTTGGCGCGCGCGGTGCGTACGTAATCTTCACCCAGCACGTCGAGCATTGCGGCGCGGGTCATGCGCGCGATCAGCGCGACATAGATGAAGGAGAGCGTGCAGGTCGGCAGGATGAGACGTTCGAGAAACGGGCCGAAGCCAGCCGTGATGCTGCGAAACCCCTGCACTGGCAGCCAGCGCAGGTCGATGGCAAAGATCTGGATCAAGACGTAACCGATCACGAACACCGGAACGGAGAAGCCGACCACCGACAATCCCATCACGAAACGGTCGATCCAGCTGCCGTGTTTCCAGGCCGCGATCACGCCCAACGGCACGGCGATCAGGATGGAAAGGATGATGGTCGAGATCGCGATCGAGATCGAAGGCTCGACCCGCTGGCCGATCATCTTCAATACCGGCACGTTGGAGATCAGGGATACGCCGAGATCGCCGTGCAGCAGCTTGCCGATCCAGGTGAAGAACTGAGTGTAAAGCGGTTCGTTGAGTCCCAGCGAGATGCGGATGCGTTCGAGCTGTTCGGGCGTAGCGTTGTCGCCGGCGAGGATCGCGGCGGGATCACCCGGCGTCACGCGCAACAACAGGAACACGAACAGCGCGACCACGCCCATCACGGGGATGGCGGCCAGCACGCGGCGGAAGAGGTATCCGAGCATCAGCGATCCTATTTGCATCGTCGTTGCGAGCGCAAGCTGCCTGTGTGTCATGGCCGGGCTTGACCCGGCCATCCACGTCTTTGTCTCCCGAAAAGCAAGTAAGACGTGGATGCGCGGGTCAAGCCCGCGCATGACGATAATAGTATGCAAAGACGCACGCGCCCGACGAAGGCAACGAGCCTCGTCAATGAAGCGAGCGATTTTCGCCGATCGACATCGCGCAGATGCGCGACAGGTGCACGTAAGGCAGTCCCGTTTCGGCCGCCCAGGCGTTGAACTGCGACTGCACCTTGGCGAGATCGCCCTTCGATTTGACTTCCTCCGCAATATCGAGACCGGCGTCGCGCAGGCACGCCACCATGTCCTGTGACGTCACAAACCCGTCCCAGCCGACGAAGCGCAGGAACATCTGCCCGGAATTGCCGCCGAGCCGGCTGCCGCGCTTGGTGAGCAGGTCGAGCAGTCCGATCTGGTCGGAAGAGGGCCATTTCGCCAAAAATTGTCCGAAGCTGCCGTGCTCCCTGGCGATCTCCTGCACGAACGCGGCGTTTTCCCTGACCGAGGTAATCTTGGCACCGTTGCGCACGATACGTGCGTCGGACAAGAGCCCATCCCAGAAATCATCCGGCTGGAAAACGAGCTTTGAAGGCTTGAACCCCAAAAAGGCCTTCTCGAATCCAGGCCACTTGTTCTCGATCACGCTCCAGGCAAAGCCGGCCGAGAATACGCGCCGGGTCATCTCCGCAAGAATGCGGTCGTCGGGAAATTTTGCGAGTGCCTTCGGGTCGGGCTTTGGCGGTAGAAGCTTTTGCAGCGCCTTGGGTCCGCCCTTGCGTTTTTCGGCCCGGGCCAAAATGGTCTTGAAGGGAATTGTGCGGGCGATGGTTTGAGCCTTGGCCATGGGAAGAGGTCACTCCAGGGTGGCGAGCAGGCCCGCCATCAGGCGGCCGCGCTCGGCAAGGCTGTCGACCTCGATGTGTTCGTTGAGCGTATGCGCATCCGCGCCACGCACCCCGAGCCCATCGAGGGTCGGGATACCCATCGCGCCGGTAAAATTGCCGTCCGAGCCGCCGCCCGCGCTGCCATGCGGAAGTTCCACGCCCATCGCCTCGGCGACACGGCGCGCCTTGTCGTAGAGCGCCATGGTGCCCGCATCCGCCTCCCAGACCGGCCGGGTAACGCCGCGCGCGACTTTAAACGCCACGCCGTTTGTGGTGCCCGAGAGCGCCAGCATGCGCTCGACGCCGCGGTCGAGATCGGCCTGGCGCTTGGCCATGCTCAGCGCTTCGCCGGTGCAGGTGGTGGCGACGCAATTGACCCATTGGCCGCCATGCACGATCCCGACGCTGAAGGTGCAGTCTTCCGTGGTCATGCCATCGATGATGAGAATCTGGCGCGCCATTTCCCGAATCGCCGAACGTCCCGAGGAAAGCGTGGCGCCCGCATGGCTCGGCTTGCCGATCGCTTCGAGATTGAACCGCGCAATCGCGTAACGACCGGTGACGACGCCGTTGTTCGGCCGGCCAGGCTCCGGCACCAGCACATATTTGTTGCGCGCAGCTTCCGCCTCGATGATGTCGCGGGTCGACGGCGTGCCGACCTCCTCATCCGGCGTGAACAGGACGGTGATTGGCAGCGCCGTCGTGAAGGAGGCGCGCGCCAACTGCCGGATCGCCTCGAGTGCAAGATAATTGCCGCCCTTCATGTCGAAGATACCGGGACCAAAGCACCTGTTGCCCTCGCGCCGCCATCTGAGCTTCTCAATCGTGCCGATGGGGTGAACGGTGTCGAGATGGCCGGCGATAAGGATGCCGGGCTCGCCCTGTTTCGGATGCGGAAATCTGGCGCGGACGCAGCCGGCAAAGCCCCGACGCCCGGCAATGCGTTCGATCGAGGCACCCATGATCGCCATTTCGCGCGCGGCGAGATCGAGCATCGCCTCCACCGCATCCGCGTCCCAGGTCGGGCTTTCGCATTCGACCCAGCTTCGCAGCCCCTGCAACATGGCCTCGGAATCAAAGGGAAGGTTGGCTGGATTCATGGCGGGCGGCTCTCGGATGCGAACGGAAACCGCATACGAGAAGGAGGCGATCCATTTGTAAAGTGAAATAGGCGCGAGAGGCGCGAGCGAATTCACCCGCTCCAGCAAGCTCGTTGCAAGAACCCGATTGACGCCCCTCCCGGCCGGTGTAAATCTAAAAATATTAGTGGAGTTACAGCGCGTTACGCCGCCCAAATAACAAGCCGCATGCACAACGGATGACCTGCCTTTGACCGCTTTCACGTCAGGAGAGAAAAGAATGTTGCAGATCTTGCGTCGGAAACGCCCCGCGATGGCGACGATGATCGCGCTGGCGGCGCTGTCGGGGGCGTTGGCTGCGAGCGAGCCGGCCGATGCCACGACCATCACCGCTGTGATGCATTCCGACCTTCGCGTGATCGATCCCGGTTTTACCACCGCCTATATCACCCGCGATCACGGCTACATGGTCTATGACACGCTGCTCGCGGAAGACGCCAACTTCAGGATCCAGCCGCAGATGGCGGACTGGAAAGTCTCTGACGACAAGCTCACCTACACCTTCACGCTTCGCGACGGGTTGAAATGGCATGACGGCACGCCGGTGACGGCGGAGGATTGCGTGGCCTCGCTCAGGCGCTGGGGCCGCAACGACGGCATGGGTCAGAAGCTGATGGACTTCACCGCCAGCATCGAGCCCACCGACGCCAAAACCATCACGCTGAAACTGAAAGAACCCTATGGGCTGGTCTTGGAATCGATCGGCAAGCCGTCCTCGCTGGTGCCGTTCATGATGCCCAAACGTCTGGCCGAGACGCCGCCCGGAGCGCAGATCAAGGAGCAGATCGGATCGGGTCCGTTCAAATTCGTCGCCTCCGAATTCCAGCCCGGGGTGAAGGCGGTCTATGTCAAGAACCCGGACTACGTGCCTCGCAAGGAGCCGCCGAGCTGGACCTCGGGCGGCAAGCTGGTGAAGGTCGATCGCGTCGAATGGATCACGATGGCGGATGCGCAGACCGCAGTGAACGCGCTGCAGTCCGGCGACATCGACTTCATGGAGAATCCGCCGTTCGACCTGCTTGCAGTGCTCGCGGCCGACAAGGAGATCAAGGTCGACACGTTGAACAAGCTCGGCTTCCAGACGCTCGGCCGGATGAACTTTCTCTATCCGCCCTTCGACAACGTCAAGGTGCGCCGCGCCGCCTTCCTGGCCATGAACCAGAAGGACGTGCTCGATGCGATGGTCGGCAATCCCGACTATTACCGGGTCTGCGGCGCGGTGTTCGTTTGCGGCACGCCGCTGGCTTCCGATGTCGGTTCGGAAACCCTGGTCAAGGCCAATGGCGTGGCGGAAGCCAGGAAGCTGCTTGCCGAATCCGGCTACGATGGCACGCCGATCGTGTTGATGGCGCCCGGCGACGTCGTGACGCTGAAGGCACAGCCGATCGTCGCGGCCCAATTGCTGCGCGCGGCCGGCTTCAAGGTCGACGTGCAGGCGACCGACTGGCAGACGGTCGTGACCCGCCGCGCCAGCCAGAAGCCGCCGAAGGAGGGCGGCTGGAACATATTTTTTACCAACTGGGTCGGCGCCGACGTCATGAATCCCGTCGTCAATCTCTCGATCAACGGCAAGGGCAAGAATGGCGGCTGGTTCGGCTGGCCGGATGATCCGAAGATGGAAGCGTTGCGGGATGCGTTCGCGCGCACCTCTTCGCCGGAGGAACAGAAAAAACTCGCCGATGAAATCCAGAAGGAAAATTACGACCAGGTGATCTATATCCCGCTCGGCCAGTTTCTCATCCCGAGCGCCTGGCGCAAATCGCTCTCGGGCGTGCTCGACGGCCCGGCGACGCCGATCTTCTGGAACATCGACAAGTCGGAGTGAAGGGAGCGGCCAGGCGCGGGCGGACGCCGGCCTCGGCCTGATGACATCAGGTTGAGTCGCATGGGACCTCATGGTTCGAGACGCCGCGGGAAGAGCGCGGCTCCTCACCATGAGGATCCAAACGTAAGGCCACGACTCACGTCCTCATCTCGAGGGGGCGCGTAAGCGCCGTCTTGAGGGATGACCCAAAGAAGTTACCCCCGCAGCGGCAGCGGCTGGTCGCCGAGCATCGACTTGACCACGACCTCCCGCGCCTTCGCCGGATCGAGCGCGTGGCGCGCGATCAGGTCGGAGCACTCGGAAATGATCTGGTCTGCGTCCTGCATGATCTTCAGTTCCTTGTAGCGATCGTGCCGCCCAAGCCCCATGCTCGCGCCGACGAGTTCGAGCAGGTTGACGATACGGAACGGCCAGTCGCGCTCATGGGCGCAGAGCTCGCGATGGTCGGAGTGATAGACCGTCACCAGCGCATCGATGTTCGCCTCGCGCGCCGCCTCCAATTCCGCAAGCTGAAGCTCGCGCTTGAACGCGGGCAACACGCCGAGATTGACACTCTGCAAGCCGACGGCCGGCTGGTTCAGATCGACGAGCGCGATGCCGGGAATGGCACGCAGGATTTTCTCAGCCGCTTCCATCACGCCGGCGACGCCACTATGGCGGTGCAGGGCGATCCGCATAGCGACGCGCTCGCGCAATAGCGGGGTCAGTTGCTCGATCCGTCCGTCAAGAAATCGCAGGAACGGCGTCATCTCGAACGGCCGCGCCCCGCGCTGGCGCTCGATCGCGGGCAGCGTGGTTTCCGTGAACTGGACGTAGCAGCTCGGGCACCACGAGATCACCTGGCCCGATTTCGAATGTGACAGCTTGTCGACGCTGCTGGTGCCCATGCGGCCGGACATTTCGATATCGCTGGCGCGAAGCTGCAGAATGCCGCAGCAATGGCTCGGTCCGCCCATCACCTGGTAGGATATGCCGAGCGCATCCATGATATCGAGCGCGAGCAGCGCGATATGCGGCGTCTTGAGCACATTGCAGCCGGTGTAGAACACGAAATCCGGCACCTCGGATGGCGTCGCGACCGATGCCGATTTCTGACCGAGCCGATCGAGCACCTCGTCGTCGAGCTGCAGGCGTGAGAGCACCGTCACGTCGCGGCCGAGATCGCGGTATTTCTCTACGCCCGCGCGCCGCCGCTCCGGCAACTCGTGCTCGGCCTTTACCGCAGCCGCCCGCGCCATCGCGAGCAGAAAGCGCGGATTGACGCCTTCGTCGCATGCCTTGATGCATTCGCCGCTGAGCATGCAGGACTGCGCCCATTTGCGCGAGACGTCCGGCCCTTTGCCATTTCGAACAATGTCGATGATGCCGGTGATGATGTCCTGTGCCGCCGTCTCCGCAATCCCGGCCGGCCTTACGCTCGGGCAGGCCTCGACGCATTTGCCGCAACGCGTGCAGGCGTCGAGCATTTCCTCGACGCGCGTTTGCAGCGCGGTTTCGAAGGAGATGTCGTTCGGCTTCATTGTTCAGCACTCCGGCCGGTGCGGGCGACCGGCCACCGCACACAAACCTAGCCGACGCTTTCGAGCGTGCAAACGAAATTGCCAGCTTGGCGCGAGGCAACCGCCGAGGACGACGAAATCCGAAAAGATTGCACGAGCGGCCTCAACAATCGGCCCTTGACATTAAGTAAGCTATGGCTTACCGTTAGTCATGGCTTACGGAACTGCCCTTGCAGTATTGGCGGACCCGACGCGGCGAAAAGTGTTCGAGCGCCTGCGTTACGGGCCGCGCGCGGTGAATGCGATCGCTTCCGGATTGCCTGTGTCGCGGCCGGCCGTGTCGCAGCATCTCAAAGTGCTCAAAGGCGCAGGCCTCGTCGAGGAGCGCACCGAAGGCGTGCGGCGGATCTACTCATTGCGGCGCGAGGGTCTGATGGAATTGCGCGAATGGCTGGACAGCTTCTGGAGTGACGCGCTCGAGGCGTTCAAGCTCGAGGCCGAACGATCCCACAAGGCAAAGGGGAGCAGGTGAATGAACGAGGTGGTCACAATTGCGCCCGTGCGCAAAACCGTATCCGTGAAGGCGCCGATCGGACATGCCTTCGAGGTTTTCACCAGCGGGCTCACGCGCTGGTGGCCGCACGATCACGGCGTTGGCAAGAAGCCGATTCAGAAAGTTTTGATGGAGCCGCGCCTTGGCGGGCGCTGGCTCGAGATTGCTGAAGACGGCACCGAGACCAGCGCCGCAACCATCATTGTGTGGGACCCGCCGCATCGCTTTGTGATGCTCTGGCAGGTGAACGCGCAATGGAAGCCGGACCTTTCGATGAAATCGGAAGTCGACGTGCGCTTCACCGCAGAGGGAGCGGAGGCCACGCGCGTCGAACTCGTCCACCACAGGTTCGAGACCATGGGCGCGGAAGCCGGCGCTTCGATGCGAAAGGATGTCGACGGCGGCTGGCCGGGCCTGATCGAACGGTTCGTCCGCGAAGCCGAGCGCAGCTGGAAATAACGGAAATTGCAGCAACAACCAGTGAGGAGGTCGTGATGTCTGATTTCATCGTCCATGCCATTCCCGGAAGTCCATTCTCGCGCTCGGTGATGGCGGCTTTGGAAGAGAAGGGCGCTTCCTGGCGGCTTGCGCCGGTGGCCCCGGGGACGATGCGATCGCCGGAACATCTTGCCCGACACCCGTTCGGCCGCGTGCCGGTGCTCGAGCATGGCGACTTTTGGCTCTACGAGACGCAAGCCGTCCTGCGTTATCTCGACCGGATCCTGCCGACGCCAGCGCTGTCGCCTTCAGACGCGAGGCGGCTGGCGCGAATGGACCAGGTGATGAACATCAACGACTGGTATCTTTTCCACGGCGTCGGCAATGTCATCGTTTTCCACCGCGTCGTCGGACCCCGCGTGATGGGCTTGCCGGCCGACGAGAAGGCGATCGAAGCCGCTATGCCGAAGGCGCGTGTCGTATTCTCCGAACTTTCGCGGCTTCTCGGCGAGCAGGCCTTTTTCACCGGAGACTCGTTATCGCTCGCCGATCTCCTGGTGGCGCCCGGCGTATCCTTCTTCACCCTGACGCCCGAATGGAAGGAGCTTGGCGTGCCGCATCCAAATCTTCTCGCCTGGCTCAAGCGAATGGAAGCCCGGCCAAGCATGCAGGCGACCACCTGGGAGCGCGTCTCGGAGCTGGCGAAGGCGGCGTGAGAGGGGCGTCGACGCGTGGGTGTGTCCGTCCCATGCAATGCCAAATTTACCAGTGTGGTGGATTTGACATTCGCTTCAGTATCGCTGGGAAATATTTGCTAGTGTCCCTTTGGCTCTGACATTCGTAAACGAACCATCCGCGATAGCTGCACGCGCGGCGCAGCCGCGCGGAAGCGAGGCGCGTTGACGGTTGCCGACCCGGCGGCATGGTCTCCCGGTCAACCGGCCGCTGTTGCCGACGCGAGGACTCGAAGGAGAGTTGAGACGGAGCCCAACCGATCCGCTAAACTGCGACCATGACCGAAGACACTGACAATGTTCCGTTTGACCCCGCGCTGGGAGCTGTCGAACCGCACGCTCAATTGCTGATCGCACCGCCTGCGGGGCAAATTCTCTACAAGATCATGACAATCGAGAACCTGCTCCGGTCGGCGAGTGGTCGGTATCTCTACTTCAACCGGGTCGATGGCTACAAGGACTTCCCGAATGCCGACCCGCACGATGGCGAGCAGTTGCAGCAGGATCGCGCCGCCAATGCGACAATGCGGTTTGAAAAGGCACCAGACTTTTCCGTGGCGGACTATTACGACCGTTCTCGACACCGGACTTATGCGTGCTGCTTTTCGCTGGAGAACTCCGACCACATATGGGGTGAGTACGCGAACGGGAGCGCGCGTGGAAAGGTAGGCGTCGCTTTCGACTTCGCGAAGTTGCGCGCCATCGTCAACGAGACCGTGAAGACTGGCAACGGACTCGAATATCAAGGGGTCCGTTGCAAGCAGATCTTTTCCGTGAACTACGGAATTGTGGAGTACATGTCGTGGGCTGCGGCGCGAGGAAATATTGAGCGAATGGCCAACCCGATCCGCTACACTTACATCAAGGACGATAACTATGCCAAAGAGCATGAAATGCGCATCTCGCTTTCGGCTCTCGGTATAGGGCGCTACGTCTTGGCGGACGGGACGGAAATGGAATTTCCTCCCGGCCTCCAGCTCGGCTTTGATTTTCAACGAGCCATTGCAGATGCCACGATCACAGAGATTTTTCCGGGTCCCGGCTGCGACCTCGATTTCCTCCGCAGTGAACTCGGCAAGCTTGGTGTTGAGGCGGCGGACAGGGGCGGTGCAGACGGCGCGGCTTAGAGCTCGGGCCCTGCTGATCTACTAGAGATTTGCGATTGGCGTTAGGTGGCTGGTGATCATCGGGCTTTTTATTTTCGACCAGCGGCGGCTAACTCTTTCCAAATGCCCAAGACGAGCAAGGTATGGATGACCCACATAACAATACCAGTATTTGCTTGGCTCGCCTTTAGAAGGCCGTGTGCAAGCTCGTTGCGGATATTGAGGCCGCGGTGGTCGGCATAGAGAGCCAGAAAATAGAGGGTTAGATCGGGACCAAGTGCCTCCGTTATCTCTTTAGAGTACAGGATATCGCCCATGTTGATCGCGACACTAACGCCGGGGATGGTCGGATGCGCTTTCGTCGTAGGCTTGTCGAGATCGCCGACAATTTTCCGCAGGGCATGTTCAACTTGCGGAACGAGCACATGGAGCGCTTTAACCTGATCGCCATCGGTCCACGCAGTAACGCCCTCGATGAGAAGCGTAAGCTCATCGAACAATTGGTGCCGGTTTGCCCATGCAACGATATGTTCGGGCGTAAAGGTATGTTTTTCGAAGGCGCGAACGAAAGCATTGTGGAGCCAAACGGCTGAAAGCCCGAAATCCGTGCTCGCCTGATTGACGAGCCGGCCGAATGGATCATCTTCAGCTGGGCCAATCCGTGCGGAAACGCGGTTGTCAGCCAATATGCTGTTTCCGATGCTGGCCATCAACGGCGCTGCCTTCGTAAGTTGTTCAATTTGCTCTTCAACTTCGTTGCGCCGAGGCAGCAATTGCGTGGCAATACTAACGAAGGTAGTTCCGAGGTCATCGGTAACGACTTGCTCCAGAAAGGAGTCTATGTCCTCTTTGGGTATGCGAGTCTTTGTCGTGATCGACGTCATCTCGCGGCGAGCTTCGGCAATCTTGTCCTGCATGAGGATGCGAATGCGCTCAGCTTCGTCCTTAAGCCCGGCCCTGCGATAGGCATCGAGACTCTCTTGCAGGAAAACTGATGCCAACATCGCCTTTCCGAGGCCAGCATGATGCTCCGTAGTCTTTGCAATGGTTAGGTAGAGTCGTTGGACATCAGCAGCGTTGCCGCTGCGCGTAAAGAGTTTAATCAGATGGCCTGCAGCGTTTTTCGCTGTATGAACGTCAAAGGTCTGCGCGTTTCCGATATCGGCAGCACGCGCTAGCACGGCTTCCAAATCTTTGGTCAGTTCATCTCGCTCTTTGTCGGTTAAAGCACCGCGTCGCGCGCTCAGAAACTGGTATGCCATCCACCACAGCTTCATCTCATTCGCGAAGCTTGCCCTGTGAAGGGCCATGATATGATCTCGCGCCTTGTCAATTCGCGCTTCGTCGCTCAGGCTCGTTGCAAGATCGAACGAGTTGAATGCGTATTGGAAACGGTAGATTGGCTCTGAGATGTATTCTTCAATAGCAGCAGCTAGGTATGCGTCGGCTGCTAGTTGAGCCATCTTGTAATCCCCTCGCTTGCCGGTCTTGAGGGGGCCGATGTCCCATACGATATCGGCGTAGCGTGCGCGCAGGACGGGATGCTTCGCTAAAATTGCGCGATCGGCCCAATGGTCGATGATTTCCGAATCAACCTGTTCGATATCCGGCGTATAAAAAGGGCTGCCATCCTGCATGACGCCCGACGCTAAGGGGCCAAAATGCGTTCCCCAGACGCCTTTGCCCGGCGTTCTCATAAGCGTGAAAGCCACGCACTCGCACCACGCGCCTTTGTTTTCGGCGGGACTCGGGTCAACGAGCTTTGCGCGCGCACTGTTCAATGCAGTGCTGACATCCATTTCTGAAAATGGCTCGACGCTCTTTTCGAACTGCTCAATCACCGACGTTATGGGCGATGGGATGGTGAGAGTATCGCTCATTTTTCACTCGGATGATTGGTGCGGGCGGCCGGGGTCGAACCGGCACAGCTCTTTCGAGCCGAGGGATTTTCTTACCAGCTACGGCTTTCGCCGCCTCGCCTGGGCGCGTTCGCGCTTTTGGCTCGTTTGTGGTCTGGACTATACCTTCACCGTAGCGCGTTCGCGCTTTAGGTGCTGCTCGTCTAGTCTCTACACCTTCGCGCCAGCCGTTCAGCTGGAGCGCTTGGCTCGGGATTGCCTGTTACCGGTTTCCCCGAATTTGGGCAGTTCTGCACCTTCGGTTTCCCGGAGGGCACTCAACCTGCTTAAGTCCCTTGCGTCTACCAATTTCGCCACGCCCGCATGCTTGATCCCCATAGCTTTTTCGCAGGCGGCACTCAAATGTTTTCCAGATCTTCCTTACCTGTTTTCGGAAGGCCAACCCTGTTCACGCCCGTCCGGCAGCCGGGCGAAGGCCGTGTCGCATCCGACCTCGCTTCTTGCGGGCCTTTAACCATCAAACGACATCGGACTGGGACGCCTGGAGGCGTGCGACCCAATCGCGATCTAGCTCTTGGCCGGCCAGTGTCGCTCGCGGAACCAGGTGCGATAGTCCGACGCCATCTTGGCGCGCTGCGCCTGCGGCGCATGGCGCCGGCACGTGGATGCCTCCTGGCTGTTCTCCGGGGCGGCCCACCTCAGCTCCGCGCAGTCGTTCGGATTGTAGGCCATCTCGTAGTCCACAGCCCGATCGAGCACCTCCTTGAGCGACAGCGTCCAGGGCGAGCCGTCGCTTCGCGTGTAGGTTATCTTTCGCGAGGCGAGTTCAGAGGCAAGCACCGCCTGCAACTCGCTTTTGACGGCTTCGACGCTCTTGTTGTTCGGCATGGCATAATGCGCCGCCCGCCGTACGACGCGATCGGGATACCCGCGCACGACGTCGATGGCGATCAGCAGACGGAAGTCGCGCGCCGGGGTGGAGTAATCCTCCCAGGGTCCTGATGTCTCGAAGATCGAGGGGCCATTGGGCATGCCGATCTCGGCCGGCTGCTTCTCCTGATATTTTCTTCCGTTTTCGACCGAAGTGACACGCGTCTTCACTTGCTCGTGCAGGCTGGCGATGGCGTCGGTCATCGCCTTCACGGGATCCACCGGCTCGGGCGACATGACGTCATCCATGCGATCGTAAAACTCCTCGGCATTGATCTTCGACTGATCGATCGAAAAATCGGCGTATTGCGGATTGTTCGTGATCTCGGCGTTGGTCAGCCGCCGCAGCGAACCGTTCTTGTCGCGCACGACCGGGCGAAAGTGCTTGAAACCGGGGGTGCCGAGCGCCGGATCGTGCACGAACAGGAAATTGCCGCGCCAGAAGCGCTTGCGTGTGATCGACCCGTCGGGCTCGGCGTCGACGGCGAGGAAGACGCCCGGCTTGCCGTCCACCTCCGGCACGCGATGCACAAGCATCAAGACGTGGCCGTAGGGGTCGGCATAGATCGTGCCCGGGCGCAGCGATTCCTGCGTCAGCGCCACCGTGTAGAAATCGGTGTTGTCGTCGCCGGCGGAAACGCGCACCGCGCCGGTATGCACGACGTCGCCGACGTCTTTGAGATATTCACCGAAATTCGTCGGCCGCTTTGGCTTCGGTTTCAACGGAGCCAGTGGGTCCAGGGCTGGTGCTGCCGCGTCGGCCGACTGGGTCCGGCCGAACAGGTTCAGAATGCTCGGCGGCTGCGCAGGCGGTGTGGCGACCGCAAGCGTCGCGGCGGCGACTTCCTGTTCCGGCGGCGGCGGCGGACGCGTCTGCTCCGGGTGCTCCATGTCGAACCACTGGTAGCACTTCGGCGCGGTGCCGCCGATGCCGCGTGAGCAATTGGAGTAGCCGAAGGGCAGCCCCATCTTGTAGGCAAAATAGGCGCGCAGGAAGTAGCCGAAATCGGCGCAGTCGGGGCGAAGGCCAGACTTCACATTGTCCTCTCCGCGGCCCAGATAGTTGAACAGGAAATTGCGCGACTGGTCGCGCAGGACTTCATGCCAGGCTTTCCAGTTCAGATCCTGATCCGCCGGCGCGTCGAACAGCTTGGCGATCCATGCCGAGAACAGGGTTTCGGTTGCATGATTCCAGCCGTTGCGCACCTGCCAGAAGGCTCCGGACGGGATCGGCACGGGGTCCGGCTTGCGCGCGCTCACGGAGATCTCGCGCTTGATCGTGCTGCAATCCGCCGGCATGCGGTCGAGCGCCAGCGTGGCCTGCCATGTCCCCGCAGCCGGAGCGGCAACCTCGGCGAACCAGAAATACGGCGCGCCGCCATGCCGCTCGGATGATTTGGCCGCGACGCTTCCGTCGGGCGCGACCAGCGACATCGCACCCTCGAGCGGCCTCTCGGCAATGATCATGACGCGGAGCGGCGCCCCCTTCCAGGGAGCGGCCGGCGAGGGCAAGACCTGGACATCGGCTGTCTCGCACAAACCCGAAGCCGCTTTCGCCGGCGAGTTTATGGTTGCGAACATGAAGGCAGCTGTTGCTGCAGCAGCAAACCGGCTGGCGAGACGCATTTTGACAACCTTTCTGCAGAAAGCAGGAACTGCCCTCGGCCCTGCCGATCCGATGTGTGAGTGGCGAGGCTCACGACTCCCCACACGACCGCCTCCACGCTCCATCGCGCTGTCCCCGTCGAGGTCACTTGCCGTTCTGGCCGGCTCCGCTGGAGCGGCCGGCATGCCGAACAACAGAGACACGATCGTCAGGCGATGTGACGAAAAATCGGCGCGGGCGCGACTTTCTCACAATTTGTTGCCGCGCCGCTACGAAGAGGTCAGTAGCACTGACCAAATCGGGCAATCGGTATCGGGCGCACGTTCCAGATCGACTTTCGATCGGTTTCGGCGCGCAGCTGTCCCTCAGAACCGGGTCCCGTCACACGTCGGCTTTTGGCACAGGATCAAACACTTAGTGCATTTTTTGACCATATGGAATGAGCAAGGCTGCAGGCTTGATCGGTGCGTGCGCCGCACGAGCCAAGGCCTCAATCCGGACATCTGCGCCTGCTTTACGAAAAGCTCAGTGTTGTCGATTTACTTAGGCGTTTGATGAGCGCTTCGATTTTTGGCCACTCCCACGTTCTGCCACGCGCGCTTGCGATCGCAACCTTGCTCGCGCTTGGCCTGGGCTTGGGCGGCTGCACCAGCATGAACGATGAAATGACCTCGGCCTTCGCTGACCCCGCGAAATATGCGCTTTACGATTGCAAGCAACTGGAAGCCGAACGCAAGAAGCTCGCCGGGCGCTCGGCGGAATTGCAAGGCCTGATGGAAAAGGCACAGACGGGCGTCGGCGGGCCCGTTGTTGCCGAGATGGCCTATGGCAATGATTACCTTCTGGTGCGCGGTCAGGCCAAAAATGCGGAGGAGGCCTGGCGACAGAGCAAATGCCGTGAAACGCCGGTGGCAGTGCCTGCGGTCAATGACAAGTCGGGACGCCCGGTGATGCGGTCGGGCAATGCCGTGTATTGAGCACGTGGCCGCCTGCTTTCACGCGCGCCAGTCATAAATCCAGTTTTGTCGCGCCAGCATGCGCCTGGGACCCATCGCCTTGATGACGAAGTCGCGGGCAAAGGCGAGCGGGTTGGCGAGGTGGTAGATGCGTCCTGCCTGCCGTGCGGCGCGCTGAACGCGGGCCACACGCACCCGGCGCAGGCGTTCATAGCGTTTCAATGCGAGGGGAACTGTCAGTCCGGGCTCGCTCTGGGTCTCTCCCAGACAGCCGGCAAGCACAGCGGCATCCTCGATCGCCATTCCCGCGCCTTGCGCGGCGAATGGCAGCATGGCGTGGGCGGCATCTCCCACCAGCGTCACCGCGCCTTCGGTCCAATCGCCGCCTTCGGGGAGGGTGAACAGCGCCCATTTCCGCCATACGTCAACTGCGCCGATCAGCATTCGCGGCATGGCATGCCATCCTGCGGAAATGAACGCGCCTTTGACTTCGTTGGGTTCGCCCGGCTCGCTCCAGCCCGGACGGTTCCAGGTGCCGGGAACCGCGGCGACGACATTGATCTGGCGCGCGCCAGAAATCGGGTAGGCAACCAGATGCGCGTCTGGTCCCATCCAGAGTTGCACCCGGCGCGAGGTAAATTCGCGCGGCAGCTGGGTCGCATCGAGCGTACCGCGCCAGGCGATGAGGCCGGAGAAAAGGGGCCGGGCTTGCGGAAACAGATGATGGCGAACCGTCGACCAGATTCCGTCGGCACCGACCAGTGCGACCGCGAGTTCCTCCTGGCGCGCCGTGCCACGGCGCTGCACGATGGTCAGGCCCTTGGCATGGATGCTGACATCCTCGAACTGGCAGCCGAGGCGCAAGTCGATAGTGGGCGTATTCCTCACCTCGGTGAGCAGCGCCGCCTGCAAATCGGCACGATGGACGACCCAATAGGGCGCCTCGGGGCGAAGGGTCGCCGCATCGCCAAGGAGAATGCGAGAAATTTCGCGGCCGCTGCGCCCGCTCATGAGGCTGATGGCGTCGGGCGTGACCACGCGGGATGCAAGCCTGCCTTGCAGGCCGAGGTCGATCAGCACGTGGCTCGCATTGGGCGAGAGCTGCAGGCCGGCGCCGGCTTCTTCCAGGTGGTCGGCTTTTTCCAGAATGACGACCCGAAAGCCCTTCCGCGCCAGCGCGAGCGCCGCCGTCAACCCTCCGATTCCGGCGCCTGCGACGATGATCGCGCGCGAAGCCACCGCCCGGTCAGGCGACCTTGTCAACCAGCACGCATTCCGGCGGCCGCGCTTCCCCGGCTTTCAGGTCGGCGGCGTAGCGATAAAGCGTCGAGCAGTAGGGGCAAATGATCTCGTTGTCGTTGCCGAGATCGAGGAAAACATGCGGGTGGTCGAAGGGCGGATTGGCGCCCACGCACATGAACTCATGCGAGCCGATCTCAATAACGGGAACACCGGCATCGTTATGGAAATGCGGGACGATATGATCGGACATCGAATTCACCTTTGGAACGCGACAAAAGCGGACGAAACCGGCACGGCGCCGCACCGCCGACATACAACCCGACCATACTGGCGGATGCTGATGATTCCTAGTGGAGTGAATACATCCGAAGGAAGCCCCGGCCGCTGTTGTGCTCCATGCAAATTCGACACAATCTTGTCGTCCCGGAGAAGCCCTTCTTTCGTCGGGGCCGTTGTGTCTTAAAACGGGCACGCTTATTTCATGACCAGCAGATTTTCGGGATTTCTGATGAAACGGGCACAGATCATCTGGATGACGGCGATGATGGCGGTAAGTGGTGCTGCGTTGGCCGTAGCATCGCCGCGCGCGCATAACGCCCTTGCGCTTTTGGCAGCCCAGGATGATCCGGCTGGGCTGTCGGACATCCGACTCGATTCTGCCCTGCGGAATAACCGCAACATCATCAGCGACCAGATCGAGGCGGCGCTGAAGGACCATGACGCGGGACTCGCCGAAAGCTTCGTCGATCTTGCCAGGGAAAAAGGCATCTCCCTTCCGGACGATTTATCGCAGCGGGTGAGCGATGCGGTTGCGGAACAAAGCACCTCGTCCCATTTCGCAAGGCGTTTTGCCTCCGGCCTTGTGACCGGGAATGCCGACGACGTCGCGAGTCTCTCCGGCACGGTCGCCGGCGATCTTTTCGTCTTCGGCGATATCCGCGACATCGTGCGCGAGGGCAAGCACCTCATCATGGGCGAGGATACCGATCATCTGGTGCTGGGCCTTGCCACCGCGGGCCTTGCGGTGACAGCGGCAACCTATGTCACCGTCGGCGGCGCCGGCCCGGTGCGCGCCGGTCTGACGCTCGTCAAGGATGCTCGCAAGGTCGGTCGTCTCGGGGAAGGATTGACCGAATGGGCCGGCCGTTCGGCGCGCGAGATGGTGGATGCGCCGATGCTGCAAAATGCCGTCGCAACGGGCTCGGTGATGCGGCCGGGGCAAACCGCAAGCGCGATCAGGGCCGCGTTCCACGCCGAAAAGGCCGGTGCGCTGGTGCGACTTGCCAAGGACGTCGGACGGGTCGGCGAAAGGGCCGGCACACGTGGCGCGCTCGACACGTTGAGAATCGCCGAGGGCCCGCAGGATGTGGCGCGCGCCGCGCGGCTGGCGGAGAGCAAGGGTGGTCAGACCCGCGCGATTCTGAAGCTGCTCGGTCGCAGCGGATTGTGGCTTGCGGCGGGAGCATTCAACCTGTCGCTCTGGGTGTTCGGCGCTTTGTTCGCGTTGTTCGGCTTTCTTTCCTCCGTCAAGGCAACCACGGAGCGCATGGCCCAGTCGTGGCTCGATCGCAAAAAGGCGCAGCGGTTGCGAAGGCAGCTCGCGGCCGCCGCGCCTGCGATGGTCAGTGCGCCCGTAAGCGGCTAGCTTTACTTCTCACAAAGTGCGGAATGACCGATGCCGAGTTTTCATCACGGCGCTGTTGAAATTGCCTATCTCGACGAGGGCGAGGGGGATCCGATCCTGCTCGTGCATGGTTTCGCCTCGACCAAGAACGTGAACTGGGTTTATCCGACCTGGGTTTCGGAACTGAAGAAAAGCGGCCGCCGCGTCCTTGCCTTCGACAATCGCGGCCATGGTGAGTCCGCCAAGCTCTACGACCCGGCTGCCTATGAGATCGCCATCATGGCCTCCGATATCACGGCGCTGATGGATCATCTGAACATCGAGCGCGCCGATGTCATGGGCTATTCGCTGGGCTCACGGATGGCGGCGGTGCTTGCACGAAGCCGGCCGGAGCGGTTGCGCTCGGCGATATTCGGCGGCATCGGGATCGGCCTGATCGAGGGCGGCGGCCCCGGCGAGAATGTCGCCCGCGCGCTTGAGGCGGATTCGCTCGACGAGGTGACCGATCCGGTCGGGCGGACATTTCGCGCCTTTGCCGACCAGACCCGATCCGATCACCGCGCGCTTGCGGCGTGCCTGCGCGGTTCGCGCCGCCTGATGAGGAGGGAGGAAGCCGCCGGGATCGCCGTTCCCGTGTTGATCGCGGTCGGCACCGCCGACGAAATCGCGGGCTCGGCGGACGCGCTCGGAAAAATCATTCCCGGCTCGCGGGTGCTCAATATTCCCAACCGCGACCACATGCGCGCCGTGGGTGACAAGGCCTACAAATCAGGCGTGCTGGATTTCCTCGCCCAGCGAAAGTGAATCGCCGCGCAATTCATCGTCGCGGTCAAGCGACGCAGTGTCGCGATCAGGACGACGAAGGTTGCGATCCAGGCCAGCCGTGAGCCGTAGCGATCGTGCGGCCCCGATATGACCCCGCAGACAAAAGCGTTGCCGAGCAGCGCCAGCGACACGGTTGCTGCGAGCAGCGTGAAATCGTCGTGCTTTCGTTGCCCGATCGCGCTTGCGAGCATGCCAAACACCAGCGCGATCGAAATCAGCGCCACCGGAACATGAACCAGATTGATCGGGCCGAAGGTGATGTAGCTGTTCTGCTGATACGCTGCGCGCGCCTGCTTGAGCTGTTTCGGCAGATAATGTTCCAGAATGCCGTGGGTATGGGGAATCGGACGATTCGCGTTTTCACCGGTTGCCACCAGGACGAGCTGATGAGCCGATGCAACAATAGCCGCCTCCGCCTGCCATAACGGATGTTCGACAAGCGAATGAGTGACGATGAAGCCCATCTCGTCGCCCAATCCGGCAAAGCGCCCGAGCCGGTTGAACACGCTGCCTCTGCTCCACAGAAATTCATCGGCTGTTCCCGGAATTCGTCGCGATACGGGCAGAGCTTGAGGCGCTGTTCGCCACAGTGATCCTGCAGATAGCGCGTCACGATGCCATCCTGCAGCATCCTCCCGAAGGCGATCGCATAGCCACCGGGGGTCCACGCCAATTGCCCGGACAGGGCGAAATTGGCCGACAGCAGCATGACCGCACCCGCGGCGGGGGTGAGGGTGCCTTGGGCAAGGCCGGCGATCGAAATCCGCTCGCGCAGAAACGGCCGCACGATCCACCCCGTGCAGCAAAGGCCCAGCAATACGGCCATGGTCGCGCTGTGGGTGGCGGCGGCGAAGGCGGTGAAGGCGAACAGCGCTGCTTTTTCGATTGCGGAAATCCTGTCTGCCTGCAGCACGAGAAGAAACAGCGACAGCACCGACAGACCGGCAAAGATATCGGTCAGCAGCATGCTGGCGAGCCAGGGTAACGCCGTGGTGAGCGTAAGCGCGACGCCCGATCCCAACAGCAGCGCCGGCCTCGCAATGCCGAACACGCGCAGCGTCAATTGCAGGATCCACATCGTCGCCAGCGCCTGGATTCCGAGGTTGATCCAGAAATAGGTGTCCTCGCCGAAATGCAGGTAGAGACCAAAGACGGTGGATCGGCTCGGGACGAGATAGCCTTCATACCAGCGCGCCAGATAGCCACCGGTATCGGACTGCAGGAGTGGATATCCGTCCCAGAGCGCCGGCGCGAGCAACATCAGTGGAATGGCAACCGCAGTTGCCCAGACCAGGATCGGGTCCGAGGCGCGTGCGCGTATGGTCTGTGCGGTAATGCCCTTATTCCCCAGTTTCCACCACCATGCCCCGACCGGCAGGCTCGCGGAAATCCGCCAATAGTCGGATGGCGCGGCTTGATTTCCCGCAGATGGCCGACCACCTCAAGCATCGGGTTCGACTGGCGGGCCCGGCGCGCTGCGAGGAAAAGGCGCCGCTCCAAGGCGTTAGCAGTTGTCCGGGCGTGTGCCGACATTCACCTTGATGTGAGCGCGCGGGACATCCCTCCCCCTGCCGTGCTATGTTGTCTTGAGAGGGTCATCGAAATCTGCGAGTAGCAGCGCCATGGCAAAGCATCACGTCAATCCGCAAGGCGGGGCAAAACTGGCGGCTCTCGATCCGATCTGGGATCGCGTGCGCTCCGAGGCGGAGGACATCGTTCGCCGCGAGCCGGAACTTGCCTCTTTCATCTACGCGACCGTGCTGCATCACGACCGCCTGGAGGATTCGGTGGTGCATCGCATTGCCGATCGTCTCGATCACGTGGCCCTGTCGGGCGACCTGATCCGGCAGACCTATGACGAGGCGCTGCGGGATGACCCCGATCTCGGCAACGCCTTCCGCGCCGACATGGTGGCAGTGTACGACCGCGACCCCGCGACTTCGCGCTTCATCGAACCCTTGCTCTATTTCAAGGGTTTCCATGCGATAGAGACCCATCGTCTGGCGCACTGGCTGTTTAAAAAGGGCCGCAGGGATTTCGCCTATTATCTGCAGAGCCGTTCGTCGGCCGTATTCCAGACCGATATCAATCCGGCGGCCCGGATTGGCCGTGGAATCTTTCTCGACCACGCCACCGGCTTCGTTTGCGGCGAAACCGCCGTCATCGAGGACGACGTCTCGATCCTGCATGATGTAACGCTCGGTGGCACCGGCAAGGAGAACGAGGATCGCCATCCCAAGATTCGCCATGGCGTCTTGATCGGGGCGGGCGCAAAAATTCTCGGCAATATCGAGGTTGGCCATTGTGCCCGGATCGCCGCCGGCTCGGTGGTGGTCAAGGCGGTACCGCATAACGTGACGGTGGCCGGCGTCCCCGCCAGGATCGTGGGCGAGGCCGGCTGTGCCGAGCCTTCACGCACCATGGATCAGATGCTCAACGCGACCGGATTGTAATTTTCGAACATGTGATCGAGCAGAGCCGAAGGATTGATCTTGCGGCAAAAAGTGGTTTTGCGCTTCGACGCGGAGCCCGCTATAAGCCTCCGCTTGTAAGGGCCCTATGAGACGGCTGGCGGTTGGTGCCGTCCCGTCCTGGAACTTCCCGAAACCCTGGATTTAATATCGCATTGGAGACTGCCGTGGACGTTCAGGAAGTCAGGAAACTCGACGCTTACCTCAAGCGCCTGTTCGGTAACCCCAGGATTCGTGTGGTTCCTCGGCCGAAGAAGGAAGATTCAGCCGAGGTCTATATCGGCGAGGAATTCATCGGCGTGCTGTTCGTTGACGACGAAGACGACGATCGCTCGTTTCAATTCCAGATGGCGATCCTCGAGGACGATCTGGTCGAACAGGGTTAGCACTTGCATCGAAGGCTCTCGATGGCGGAAGCTTACGGGCCGCGGCCTTCGCTTGGCTTGCCGTGCACCTGCCGTGCCAGGTCATCCATCGCTTCGGCGACGTCGCGCCAGTGCGCAAGCCAGTTGCGCTGAAAGCGAAATGTCAGATCGGCGCCATCGACGCGGCGTTCGCTCAGGCACGTTCCGGGTGTTGCCGCGTCACGGGTACAGCGTGCGGTGATATCGGGCGCGATCGCAGAGAATAGATCTTCGCCGCCGTAGGGCGAGCCGTCGCGAAACGCGCGCATGCTCAATCCATCCTCCACGAGCGCTGGGGCCTGTTCGAGATAACGCGGATAGATGGTGCGAGCGCGCATATCCGGCGCCAGCGAATCATGATGCGCGGCAATCGAAAGAAAAATCCGGTCGATCGGCTGCACCGTCACGTCGAGATTTCCTGCGCTGACATGTTTTGGCGGTTCGGGCGGCTCCAGCGAAGGAAATGAGAAGCTGAGATCGACACGTTCCTGCGGTCCGGAGTGCCGCTGGATATCCATACGGATCGCTGCTGTCGGCACATTGAAGAGGGTGCCGCCGATGCTCACCGGCAATCGCGCCGGACCGCTTGTAACCTCCGCTTCCCAGGTCGGCCACAACAGAAAGGCGACGAGGCCGATCGCGGCCGCCGCGATCGTGCCGGCAAGCAGGATCGGCACGAGATGGCCGCGGCGATCGGTGCGCGAAATGCGGGCGATGTGCTGAGCCGTCGAAATAAAAGTCATGAACTGGCGGTCTTTGAGAAAGGCTCGAGGCCACGCGCGGGACGAATCAGCTGCAACTATGCCATGCGATCTCGCAGTTCTGCATGGCTTAGCGAATGAACCGGCAGCGGTGCCACGCCACCTGCGTTAACCTTTCCTTAAGGATGTTGTGGCGGCCAGCCGTCAATTTTGCCAAGCAGGCGGGTCTCAAAAGTGCAAGCGGATGAGCCCTCCAATGTCGCCCGATGCGTTGAATTCCTTCTTCTCACTTTGCATCGGCTTTTCGCTCGCCGGCGCGCTCACGAGCGGATATCAGGCGGTGGTGCAGCGTCCGGCCGGTTTCGGCTTGCTGCAAGAGGGCGTGGCGCCGAGGACCTTCGCCGCCGTTCCGTTTCTGGTATTTGCGGCGCCCTTCATCATCATGCGCAACACGCTCCGCGGCGCGCCGATCGAAAATCGCCGTCTGGAATTCGTGATGATGGCAACGATCCTGGCCGGAATCTGGAGCCTGATGTCGGGTACGTTCTTCCTGATGACGCTACGCGCCGCCGGATTGCTGGCCTGAATTTTCCTGCCTCGACGGTCGAAGGTTGGAATAGAAGCGCCAGCTGTGCCAAAGTCTCCCGGGCTAAGGAGACTTTGAACTCATGGCGATCTACGAACTCGACGGGCAGGCGCCCGAACTTCCCGCAAACGGCAACTTTTTTATCGCCGACACCGCAGTTGTCATCGGCAAGGTCCGTTTGCTCGCCAACGCAAGCGTCTGGTTCGGCGCAGTCCTGCGCGGCGACAATGAATGGATCGAGATCGGCGAGAATTCGAATGTGCAGGATAATGCGACCTGCCATACCGACCTTGGCTTTCCCTTGACCATCGGCAAAGGCTGCACGGTCGGCCACAATGTCATCCTGCATGGCTGTACGCTGGAAGACGGCGCGCTGGTCGGGATGGGCTCGATCGTCATGAACGGCGCAAGAATCGGACGCAACAGCATCGTCGGTGCGGGAGCCGTGATTACAGAAGGCAAGGAATTCCCGGAAGCTTCGCTGATCATCGGCGCGCCGGCGCGCCTGATCCGAGCGCTGGATCCCGCCCAGGTGGCGAGGATGGGAAGTGCGGCAATGTTTTATGTCGGCAACGGGCCGCGGTACAGCAAGGGCCTGAAGAAAATCGGTTGAAGCGTTCCTTGCGCCCAGCGAGCCGGTGTTCCGGTTCTGATACTCGCATTTGCGAATGTCAGAACCACCACACCAGCCGCTTGATTATGATCGTGATTTCTTCTTTCTCGGCGACGCTGCGGCGCCCGCGTTTCTCTTCGGGCTCTCTGGAAGCGAAGCGCTCTTGCGCAGCGCGTCCTTCAGATCAATGGGAATGCCGTGCTTTTTCAGAAGATCGGCGAACGCTTCGTCCGCGAGTTCCTGGAAAGTGGCCATCCGGTCGCGCCCGAGCTGCTTGAGCTTGTCGAACGTGTCGTCGTCGAATGCGATCAGTTTGCGCACGCTTGTGTCGGCTCCTTCACCCGCCTTGATGCTTCGCGGTGCTGCAGTCGCTGGCCAAGAATTATCAGGGATCACCGCGCACGCCAAACGCTCGCGAAGCCATCGCCAGTGCGATCGGCGCGTGGCGATGGCGATATTCATCAGCCGTTCATCTTTGGGACAAGAGGAAACACGTACCGCGATCACGTTTGATGGTTGGCAACCGACGCAGCGGTCGCGCAGACGTGACAAAAAAACGCGGGCAATTCTTCACCACCCCGCCTAGATTTCGGAACGGGATCGCACCCAGAGAGTAGTGATCAAAGGGCAGGGGCTGTCAGGAGGGAGAGATGTTGCGTAAAACGATAATCGCCTTTTGCGCAGTTGCGTCGATCGGCATGCTCGCGCCGAGCGCCGCGCTCGCGGCTGGCCATGGCGGTGGCGGCGGTGGTGGCCACGGCGGCGGTGGTGGCTGGGGCGGCGGCGGCCACGGCGGTGGTGGCTGGGGCGGCGGTGGTGGCTGGGGCGGCGGCGGTGGTCGTGCCGCAGTAAGCAGCGGTAGCTTCGGAGGCAATTTTGGCGCAAGCTCAGTTCGTAGCGGCAGCTTCGGCAACAGCTTCGCGCGCACGACGGCTGTCGGTCCTGCCGGCGTAGCAGGAGTTCACGGTAGCCGCTGGGCCAGCAGCGGATTCAATACCGGTTTCCGACACGGTGGTTTCCGCCATGGATTCCATCGGAACAGGTTCTTTGTCGGCGGAGTTGGATTCGGATTCTGGCCGTACGACGATTACTATGATTACCCCTACTACGACTACGGCGGCTGTTACGTCGTGGAACGGCGCGTTCATACCAGGTATGGCTGGCGCATCGTGCCGGTGCAGGTCTGCGGGTAATTTTTCGCGTTCCGCGACTTTCGGCTCGCTCCGGCTCGATCAATTCCGGTCGGTATTTGGCCGGCAGAGAAAAAAAGCGGCTCCGATGCATTTCTGCACCGGAGCCTTTTTTCAGCCAAAACTCACAAGGCTTAAAGGCGATGAATTTAGGTCGAATCGCCGTCGCGCTTTGGTTTATTGTTTACGCATGATCTTCTCGGAAAACCGCTGCACACTTTGCGCTAACGCGGCCCTTCGGGTCCGGATCATGCGTTAGCCGAGGACGTTGTATTTCTTGAACCAGGATTGCATCTGGCTCCAGGCGTCTTCGGCAGCTTCCTTGCGATAGCTGGCGCGATAATCGGCGTGGAAGCCGTGCGGCGCGCCCGGATAGATTTTGAACTCGGCGGGTTTGTTGGCCTTGGCGAGCGCGGCCTTCAGCGCCTCGACATCGGCGACCGGAATACCGGTATCCGCCTCGCCATATAACCCGAGCACCGGCGCTTTCATCTCGGGCGCGAGTTGGGTCGGACTCTTCGGCCAGAGCGGGTTGGGCGCATCGACCGGCGGCCCGTAAAACGAAGCGCCTGCCTTCAACGTACCGCTGTGGGCGGCATATTCCCAGACCGTGCGTCCGCCGCGGCAAAATCCGATGATGCCGAGGCGATCCGTATTGCCGCCTTGCGATTTGGCCCAGGCGACCGTGGTGTCGAGATCGGAAAACAGTTCCGCATCCGGCTTGGCATTCACGATCGGCAGCAGTGACGGAATGTCCGTCATTTTGGTCAGATCGACGCCCTTGCGGAAATAATAGTCGGGTGCGACGGCGAAGGCACCAAGCTTGGCAAGACGCCGCGTCACGTCGCGGATGTATTCGTGCAGGCCGAAGATTTCCATCGCGACCAGAATGACCGGCGGATTGGCCGCGTCCTTGGGACGCGCGAAATAAGCGGGCATTTCGCCGTCGGCGACCTTGATCTTGACGTCGCCCGCGGTGAGGCCGCTGGTGTCGGTCTTGATGACGTCGGCGCGCACCGGACCGGCGGCGAGCGTGTAGCCGGCCGCGACGGCGGCGGATGCGGTCATGAAGCCGCGGCGTGAAAATGGCGCGGCTCTGGTCAGTCCGATGACGTCGGGCGTCAGGAGAGTTTCACTCATATGGATTCCTTTAAGGCGCTGTTGGAGGCGCGCATCCAGCAGGCAATTGCCGCCAAACGCAAATCATCAGACTGCGAGGAATGGTCGCCTCGCAGGCGCAAAGTCGCGGAGATCGGCCCAAAACCGCCCGCGACTGCGCAAGACAACGTAAAACACAAGGCCGTCGGCGCAGTATGACCGCCAACGGCCTTGCCAGCCCGGATCTTAAATTGGCTTACGCCCTCCGGTAAGGTGACCATGGCCCAGCTTGGTTCCAGCCATTGTGATCCATTTCACAAATGCAGCAAAAAAGTCGCGCGGTGGCGGCTTTGTCACTTCGACCCGGACTGGAAACGCCTTAAACGGCCTCAAAAAAGTGCGGCCAGCCTTTTGGGGGAAAGGCTGGCCGCGCGCGATCCGGTCTGGGACGGGGAGGGGTGGGGATGTGACCGGGTCGCGTTTCCTTTAGTCTCCTAGTTACTGGCGGTCGCGGGCGCTGGCGGTAGAGACCGCAGGCCGCGCGTCGCCGAGCGCGACCCAGACATTGGGATCGCTCTGCGACTGGCGCTTGACGAAGCGGTATCCAGTCTCGGTCCAGGCCACGACGTTTTCGTTCTGGTTGTCCAGAACGAACTCGCCCTTGTCGCTCTTCACGGTCAGCACGGCATGGCCTTCGCCCATCTTGTCGCGGACCACCGTGATCAGAAGCGCTTCACGCGGCCAACCGGCATCCATCAGCATCTTGCGCTTCAACAGCACGTAATCTTCGCAGTCACCGTAGCCGTCGGTCGGCAACGACCATTTCTCGATCACGCCCCAATGCTCCATGTCGGTCATGGGTCTGACGTTCTCGTTGACCCAGCGGTTGACGCGTGTCAGGTCGCGCCAGGCCGATTGCGTCATCACGACGTCGCGCGGTTGCGACGGGCCGCCGCGGCATTCGTCCGGGGTCTCGGCGCAAAACTCGACCCAGCCGATCGGCGCGCGGGTGGCATCGCCGATGCTCGCATAAAGTACCCGTTCGTCGGCGGCGCGCGCCGACGCACTCAATCCCAACAGGATGGCGATGACCGCCAGGCCCTTTCCCTGCTCCCTGCATCCAAACATTGTGGCCCCCGTTTCTTGTTGGGACCACCTTTCGCATAAAGGTTTTGCGCCGCCGCTAAATAGACCAGGTAAAATCGAGACGAATACGAATAAATACTTCGGATAAATCGATCTATACTTGATTCAATTTCGATTAGAATTTTAAACAACTGTAATTGATTCAAATTTTATGCGTTAACGCGGATCGCCCCGGCCATGCTGAGGTTGCTGGAGGTGCAGAAGGCGGCGTTAACGCGGCACATCCGCTCCCAACACGCTGCGCCCGACATCACGCGGGGCCGCCGCAGGGCCCAAAAAGAAAGGAAATCGAAAGGGATTAGGCCTTTACCTCGTGCTAACCCTGTTTTCGACAAGGGCGGAAGAACTTGGCAAGCCGCCAACTCCGTGCATGTGCAATGCGCAGTAGTGGAGTGGATTTGACATTCGCCACCCACCTAGCGCCCACTTTCCGAAGTTCGTGTCCCGTTGCAGCACCCATCTTTCACGAACTTCGGAAAGTCATGGGCACTAGCAAACCTATTACTCCTGTGCCGCTTTTCGATTTGAAGTTCCTGGATCAAATACGCCGCTTGCACCGCAGGAACTTCAAATCGGCGGCACTGGCCGCAAGCTTCAAGGGCGAATGTCAAATCCAAAACTCCACTAGAATCGATATTTGCTGGTGGTCCTTTGATTCCAACATTCGCAAGACAGCCTGCCGAGATGGGATGCGAATGTTGGAATCGGACCACTAGAGCAACGAGGTGATCATGAAACACGTAGCTGGGAGCTTCCCAATCGTCCTTTGTCTTGTGATGAGCACTCCGGCCCTGGCGGAGGAGCAGGTCCGGATCAATCCGACCGATCCACAGCCGACCTGCATCATGTGTCCCGGCAGTTATATTCCCTCGGCCGAACTCGATCGCTACACGGAGAAGGCCATCGCGGAAAAGCTGATCGACCAGCAGGTCCGCGACATCGATATCGGCAAGGCGCGCGTCGGCATCGGCGTGGTTCATCGCGGCAAGCTCGACAAGCCGGCGCCCAATTCAGTGGCCGAACATGACCAGATCAGCGAGGTCTATCATGTGATCTCCGGAGCGGCGACGCTGGTGCTTGGTCCCGATATCCTCAACCGCGAGCGGCGCCCGGCGACCATGCGCACGGTCCGCGAATTCAACGGGCCCGGCAACAACGGCTCGGAAGTTCGTGACGGCATCGCCTACGAAATCAAGGCCGGCGACGTCGTCGTGATCCCGGCCGGTACCGGTCACTGGTTCACCAGGATCGACGACCACATCGACTACCTGATGATACGGATCGATCCGGACAAGGTGACGCCGCTCAAGGGCGAGGTGCAATCGCTGGAATATCTGTCGAAGCCGGCGCCGCGCGGCGAGTGAGAGGTTGGCGGCTTTGCGGGCCTCCAAGGGATGTACTTGTTCGAAGTCCGATCTTGGCTGGAAAGTTCCAGCCAAAGGCGGGATGGACGTGGTACTATCTCCGCTACCTGCGGTGATCCGCAAAGGGAATCCCACGGGAGGGAGACCCAAATGGCTTCGGATCAGGTCAAGCGCAAACTCGCCGCCATACTCGCCGCCGATGTTGCCGGTTATAGCAGGTTGATGGGCGCGGATGAGGCCGGTACGCTCGCCCGCCTCAAGGAATATCGCCGAGAGCTGATCGACCCCAAGAACAAGCAATATCGCGGTCGCGTCGTGAAGACGACTGGTGACGGTATTCTCATTGAGTTTCAGAGCGTCGTGGATGCAGTATCCTACTCGATCGAGATCCAGCATGGCATGCACGACCGCAACGCCGGTGTCCCTGCTGAGAAACGCATAGAATTCCGCATCGGGATCAACGTTGGCGACGTCATCATCGAGGGACGCGACCTCTATGGCGACGGGGTTAACATCGCGGCTCGATTGGAGGGGTTAGCTGAACCGGGCGGCATCTGCATATCGCGTACCGTCCTCAATCACGCGCGCGGCAAGGTCGCCTTCGAGGTCGAGGATCTGGGAGAGCAGGCCCTGAAAAATATTGCCAACCCCATCCATGTTTACCGCGTCCTCCTCAATTCCAGCCGGGAGCCAACGATGTGTCGGTCCACCGATCCGGTGCTGGCTTTGCCGGACAAACCGTCGATTGCGGTTCTGCCGTTCCAAAACATGAGCGGCGATCCCGAGCAGGAATATTTCACTGATGGCATGGTGGAGGAGATCATCACGGGGCTGTCGCGCATGCACTGGCTCTTCGTGATCGCGCGAAACTCGAGCTTCGCCTACAAGGGCAAATCCCCCGACGTCCGGCAGGTCGGCCGCGAACTTGGTGTGCGCTACGTGCTTGAGGGTAGCGTGCGCAAGGCGGCGAACCGACTGCGCATCACCGGCCAGCTCATCGACGCTTCGACGGGCGCGCATCTCTGGGCAGACCGTTTTGACGGCGGCCTCGAAGACGTGTTCGAGCTGCAAGACCATGTGACATCCCGCGTCATTGGCGCCATTGCACCGAAACTGGAACAGGCCGAGATCGAACGCGCCAAGCACAAGCCGACCGACAGCCTCGACGCCTACGACTATTATCTCCGTGGGATGGCGAGCGTTCACCGCTGGTCGAGGGAGGGCGTAGGCGAGGCGCTGCAGCTATTCTACAAGGCAATAGAGCTCGACCCCGATTTCGCATCGGCCTATGGGCTGGCCGCCTGGTGCTACTTTTGGCGCAGGGTAAATGGCTGGATGACCGACCTCGTGCAAGAGGTCCCGGAGGCCAATCGGCTGGCCGTCCGAGCCGCGGAGTTGGGCAGCGATGATGCGGTCGCGCTTTCATTCAGCGGGCTTACGATTGGCTGGGTTGGCGGCGACGTTGAAGGCGCTGCCGAGTTGACCGACCGTGCGCTTGTTCTCAATCCGAACCTGGCAGCCGCTTGGAGCTCTAGCGGGTTTTTGAAAACCCTTCTCGGCGACCCGGAGGTGGGCATCGAGCACCTGGAGCGCGCCATGCGGATCAGCCCTCTCGATCCCCTGATGTTCTTTATGGAGAATATTGCCGCGCTGGCTCATTTCCTTGCCGGTCGGTATGACGAGGCTTGGCTGCTGGCGGAACGAGCCTGCCGGAAACAGCCGTATTTTTTGGGTGCTATCCGAGTCGCTGCCGCCGGCAACGCCGCCGCCGGGCGCCTGGACGATGCGCGAAGGTGGATTACACGTGCACTTCAGCTCGATCCCGAGTTGCGCGTTTCCAATCTCAGGGATCGGGTATCATGGTTTCGCCCCGACGATTTCGCCAAATACGTCGAAGCGCTGCGTAAGGCAGGACTTCCGGAATGATCGGCTTCGTGCACGCCCTCTGGTCAGGTGATCGGTTGGCGACGAGATCCTGTGTCAGCGATTGGCCCGCAGCCGAAGCGCGCGTTTTTCGATTTTTTTCGGCTGTCGCGCAGGCCACACGCCTCGCTGCACCACAAACATCCAGAGTGCGTGGCCGGCCTCCGTCACTAGAGCCTATTCGGTTTTGATAGAATCAAAACCGGGCTCTACTCTTTTGTTTTGACGCGTTTTCTTCACGCGAACCGGTTTCCACTTCGCTCGAAAACGCTACAGGATACGCCGTGCCTGCTGCGCCCGCGTCGACCGGCCTGAGCGCGGATGGGGGGATCGAACTGCCGCAGCCCGGCGAGGGCCTCTTCCAGCGCTCGCCCTATCCGTCCATTAGCGCGCGGTGACGCTTTCTTCGAGCGTCTCGGCCATCTGCTCGTGCATGAATTCGAGCGCAAAACCCTCCTCGAGGTTTCGCACCACGCGCGACTGAACCTTGCCGAGCATGACCAGCGATTTGAGTGGCGGGCGGTTCTCGGCTGCGATCGCCGCTCCCGAGCGCGACATATCGATGATCCGGCAGGTCATCTTGGTGCCGTCCTCGAGCGTGAGCAGCGCGATCGGGTTGCGCGGGATGATACGATCGTGGCGGCGATCTTCGGGCAGGTTCAGGATGTCGCGGTTGGCAAGCCAGGTCAGCTGGGCGGCGAGCTTGTCGCGCTTGCGGGCGGTCGCACCCACCGTCATGGCAAAGCCATTGTCGATGATGCGGGTGATCCTGCCCTCGACCCGGCCGATATGGTCGAGATAGGCGATCACGCGGTCGCCGACATTGCCGATGCCGGGCGCCAGCAACGCCAATCCCCCCGGCGACATATTGATGATCTGGCAAGGAAATTCGCGCCGGTCGGGCAGCATATAGCGCCCAAGCAGGTGGACCTTCACCCGCTGGAAGCGCCTTCGCTCTTCGGCGGACGGAAGCGCCGATTTCTTGTTCGCCAAAGCCATCTTCGACTACCCAACAATCGCCTCCACCCTACGGCCGGCAGGGTTAATGAGCCGTTAGCAATATCTTTGCCAAGCGCAATCAGGCCATTTTCGGCCGCGCCACAGGCAGGCGATTGAATCCCCAGAGCAGAACCGGGCAGGCCAGAAGCACGGCGGCACCAACATCGAAGGCAGACGCCGCCGCGCCGGTCCATTTGGCGTGGGCTCCCGCCACAACCGGCCCCAACATCATCGCCGCGTAATAGAGGGTGTAGAAAATCCCCATGCCGATCGCGCGCGTCCCGGATTTAAGCACGCGCGCGGGCAGGCTCATGATCGGCCCGGCCGGCAGGCCGCCGATCAAGCCGAGCGCCGTGACGATCGGCACCACCGCCTCGCTGCGGGGCAGCGCGATCATCGCGACGGCGAAGGCGATGCAGGCCGTGACGAGAAGGAAATCGGGGCGGGCGGTGCGATCGGCGACAAATCCGCCAAGCGGCACCGACACCACCGCAAGCCACACCACGATGCTGATCACCGAACCTGCGGCCGAGATCGACCAGCCGCGCTCGACCAGCATCGAGGGTCCGAAGCTGAAGATCATCGCAAAGCCGACATTGAACAGACCCCACATCAGGCCTGCCGTAATCACCGCGATCAAGGCGGTTCGATCGAGCCGCGGTGAAGCCGCCGCCGAGGGGACCGAGACCTGCGCGGGGACGCGATAGGCGATCGCGAAAAGAAACAGCGCCAGGGCGATGAAAGCGGCGACCGCGAGATAGACCGCACCGATGCCGAAGGTGGTACCGATCAGGGGTAGCGTCAGCAGCGAAAGCGCAATTCCCGCCGGCCAGGAATTGACGAAGATCGCCATCGCGGTGGCGATCTCCTGGCCGACGAACCAGTCGGCGACCATCTTCGTCATCTGTACGTTCAGCATGACGCCGCCCGCGCCACTGACGAGCCTCCCCGCAATCTGCACCGACCAGGAAGACGACAGCGCCATCGCAAGTCCGCCGATCAGCATCATGAGCAGCGCCGCAACCACGGTCTGCTTGTCGCCGAACCTGTGCCCGATCGCGCCGCCCGGCAGCGCGAGCGCCACGCCGGGCGCAAAATAGAGTCCGATCAGCATTCCAATGTCGGCAAGAGAGACGCCGAACGCATCGCCCAACAAGGGCGCGACCGCCGCAACGCTCTGGAACTGAAACGCCATGGTGAGGCGAACCGAGACCAGGATGGCAACGACAAACCAGCGGTTTCGCAATGCATCACCTGAAAATGCGTCACAACTCAAATGGCAATCGCAGGCTGGATGGTCGCGGCGCGGCTGTCAATCGGATGGGCTCAAAACCGATTATTGGCACGGCCGGCCGCTTCACATAGGCTTTCTTGAGCCCGCACTGTCGATCAACCATCGCCGAAGAGCCAGCGAGGAGCCATGGAACAGATCCGCGTTTGCACCTATGACGGACCCGGCGCTCAGCCTGTCATTCGTTCCGTGCCGTGGCCGAAAATTCCGAACAACGCGGCGCTGATCAAGGTCGGTGCGTGCGGCGTTTGCGGCACCGATCTCCATATCCTGAAAGGCCACTGGCCCAAACCGTTGCCGTGGCCGTTCACGCTCGGCCATGAGATCGGCGGCGTGCTGGTCGAGCTGGGCTCGGAATTTCGCGAAGACTTCATGAGCAAGCCGCTTGCCGTGGGATCGAAGGTGATGATCCCGCCGCTGATGCCGTGCGGCCGTTGCTACTACTGCATTCACTATCCGCAGAGCGCCAACAAGTGCCTGACTCCGGTCTATTACGGCCGTTATCTCGGCTTCGACAAGGCGCCGCATCTGTGGGGCGGCTGGGCCGAATATGTCTATGTCGATCTCGACATGCTGCCGGGAACCAAGATCTACAAATTGCCCGATGACATGTCGCTGCGGCTGGGGGCCCTGTCGGAGCCCTTGACCTCCTGCATCCGCGCCTTCAACCGCGCGACCCGCGCCGGCGGCTTCACCTGGGGAGACACGGTCGTCATCCAGGGCTCCGGCCCGATCGGGATACTCGCGGTCGCAGCCGCACGCGAGATGGGCGCCGGCAGGGTGATCTGCGTCGGCGCGCCGGAGACCCCGCGGTTGAAGCTGGCGCGCAAGTTCGGCGCGGAGGCCACCGTGAACATTGAGGAACTCGCGACGCCAGAGCAACGTATCAAACATGTGCGCGACATCGTCGGCGGTTTCGGTGCCGATCTGGTGATGGACTGCTCGGGTCATCCGAGCGCCGGCCCCGAGGGCATCGAAATGCTGCGTGACGGCGGCACCTATGTCGAGATGGGTCAGTTCACTGACGCCGGCTCGATCAATACGTCGTGGCACCGCATCTGCACCAAGGACCTCAACGTGCTCGGTTCGTGGGGATTCACCGGCAATGATCTGCCCCTCGGCGTCGACATGCTCTATCGCACGCGCAACAAATATCCCTGGCTCGAAATGCAGACGCTGTATCCGTTTTCCGCCGAAGGCGTCGCCCAGGCGGTGGCCGACGCCATCGCCATGAAGACGGTGAAATCGACGATCGTGCCGTGGCCTGAGCTCTAAGTGGCCGGCCCAGCCCGCGAGCCCGCCTCGGTTTCGGTTACTGCCCCCGGCCATTTGACCGTTGACTGCGGTCTATTCCGACATTGACGCCGGTTTCTCCTTAGGTATCAATGAGCAGGGATGATTTTTGCCGACCCGCTTATGGCAGACCGATGCGCGATCGCCCCGATCCCTGGCGGCGTGCTTTGGCAGATCCTTCCGAACTGCCTGTTTTAGCGCGTCGCGAACCACCAAGACGAAATGGTAGGGCATGATGGCCAATCAGGGCAAAGCGTCTCTCTCGCGTGCCATCGATCGTGACCTGCGGCTCGATCTGTACCGCGGGGCAGGACTGTGGATGATTTATCTCGACCACATTCCGCACGACGTCGTGGCCTGGCTCACCTTGCGCAACTACGGCTTCAGCGACGCCGCCGAGTTCTTCGTTTTCATTTCCGGCTATCTGGCGGGGTACATCTACGGCCCGATCATCAAGACCGGGCATTTCCTGGCGGCGTTAAAACGGCTGTGGAAGCGCGCCGCGGAAATGTATGTCGCCCACATCATGCTGTTTTTGATCTTCACGGCCCAGATCGCCCGCACGGTCAGGAAATTCGACAACCCGTTGTATGAGGACGAATTCAACGTCCATAATTTCCTTTTGCACCCGGACGTCCTGATCGGGCAAGCGCTCACGTTGCGCTACAAGCCGGTCAATCTCGACGTGCTGCCGCTTTTTATCACCCTGGTCGCCGCCGCACCGCTGGTTCTGTGGGCGATGGTGCGCCGCCCGAATCTCACCCTTCTCGGCTCCGTCATTCTCTATGTCCTGGCGCGGATGTTCGACTGGAATTTCGCTTCCTACCCGCCCGGGACCACCTGGTACTTCAATCCGTTCGCCTGGCAATTGATGTTCTTTTTCGCGGCATGGTGCGGTATCGGCGGCGCTGCCAAAATCTGGCCCATCATCCAGTCTCGCGCGGCGTTCATCATGGCGCTGGTGTGGATCGCGTTCGGGTTCCTGATCGTGATGAGCTGGCACGTCGCGTTCCTCGACGCCATGGTGCCGAAATGGATGATCAAGTTGATCTATCCGATCGACAAGACCGATCTCGACATGCTGCGGTTCACCCACTTCCTCGCCGTGGCGGTCGTCGTGTCGCGATATGTGCCGCGCGATTGGAAGGCGCTCAAGTCCAGATGGCTGCGCCCGCTGATCCTCTGCGGCCAGCATTCGCTTCCGCTCTTCTGTTTCGGCGTGTTCCTGTCCTTTGCCGCGCACTGGATCCTGATGCAGTACAGCAGGGGATTCTGGGAGCAATTGCTGGTCAGCCTGGGCGGCATCCTCATCATGGTTGCACTCGCATGGGTCCTGGATCGGGCGAGGAAGGTCCCGGACCTGTTCGTCGATGTGGCCGAGGTCGAGGAAGGCAAGATGGTGGTGCTGGAGCAGGGAAAGGCGTGATTTCCCTCAACGCATCAGAGCTTGTGTCCCTTCTGGCGTAGCGCGTCGGTCAGGCGCGCGCGCAGGTCGTCGGAGGCCTTGCGGCCGATATCCTGTCCGACCACGGCTGCCTGCTGTGCGATAATGGGCGACTTTTCAAGCAGCTTTTGCCCGGTCGGCTGACGATAGAACGCCTCGATGTCGCGCAGCTCGGAGGCCGAAAAATTGTTGGCGTAGATGGCAGCGATGGCATCGACCATCGACGAGTAATAGGGCGCAAACGCGTCGGCGACCGCCGGCAGCATGGCCTCGTAGTCGCGTTCGATCTCCGGCCTGTCCTGGGTCAGCGTGGGCTTGAGGGCGAGCAGGATTGCCGGCAACAGCGCCTTGTATTGATCGCCGAGCTTCATCGTCGTCACCAGACTGCGCGCCGCGGCCATGGCCTCAGGCGAGGGCGTCTGCGCGGGCGCGGCGGCGATCGAGCCGAAAAACACGCATGCGATGATCAAAAGACGTCTGGCCATGGTTTCCTCCAATAAACGCCCGCGATGCCGTATGGAAAATTGAACTCCCCCGCTAGTGTCCCGATTCCGAAGTTCGCATCAATGTGCGGCGGCCTCGTTCGCGAACTTCTGAACCGCCATACTAGCCTTTTCTCGCGGCAATACCCCTCCGCGCGGCCCCGGTGAGGAGAAGGTGCCTTTCGGCATCAGGTTTGTCCAGACGAGGTCCAATTCGGGCCACTGGGCGCGCTGCGCGTATCGGGCGGGCGAGCACCGAAGGGGTGCTCGCCTATTCCTTTGCGCCCGGCCAAGGCTTTCGTCCGCAAGCCTTCGCGCCAAGGGAGGCGTACGCGACAAATTCCGGCAATGCTGCCGGCGCGGGCTGATGAAGTGATCGAATAGCGGGTTTTCGCGCTTTCGCTTTAGCGCAAACCCTCATAGACCATGAGCCCGCGCGCGACCCGTAGCTTGCGCAAGGCGCGGGGGACAAGGCGTTCCGGCGGCGGGTGGCCGAGATAGCGCCATGAGGTCAGCTTGAAATCGCGCAGGCCGCCTCCGCCGTTGTCAAACGGCGCGAGCAGTCCGGTCAGGCTGAGCGGGGCGTGCGCCCGATGGCTGAAAGGCAGCAGCAGCAATTCCAGGTGCGCCGGCGTGCCGTTTTCGGAAACCGCGGTGATGCCGGCAACTGCGGCGAGCATTTCCTCGGTCACGACCGTGATGATGTCCTCGATTTCCCGGCGGCCGTCCCCGGTGAACAGTTCCGAGAAGCTTCTATCCTTCAGATCGCGGCCGAGCAGGGCGCAGAGCCGCGTGCCGGCGACGCGAAACGGAAAGCGGGCGGCGGCATCGCAGGACAGTACGAAGATGTCGGGAAGCAGTTCGCGCACCGCTTCGGGCTCGATCTCACTGCGGTCGGGTGCCCGCGCACCGGCTCGCTTCGCGTCCCAATATGCGAAGAATTGCTGGTTTGACGGATGCTTCATGCCTGGCCTCGCCCCCGGTGCCTGGCGCTTTGGGACATCTCTGTCCCACTTTCGCGCACACGCATTCCCGGTTTCTGTTGTGCAAGACAGACCCTGCAGCGTCCATGCCGGAGCGGCCGTGGCGGCCGGCTTTGCGCGGTTAAGGTTAAGTTTACCATGGGCCGCCACAGGGTGTTTTAGTGCTAAAACATCCTGAGGTATGTGGTTGATTATATTGCTTTTTTTAGGCCGGCTGCGCTGTTAACCTGTGCTGGCTAAACCGCCACATGGCGGCCCGGCAATCAAAATTGCCTTATTGGGGCCGCCCAGCCGCAGGGGGCAAACAGTGCCGATAGTGAAATTAAGCCAAACCTTCGTGGACAAGCTGCGCGCGCCACATCCCACTGGAAAACAAGTGATCTATCTCGACACAGTCACCAAGGGCTTCGGTGTTCAGGTCTCGGGGACGACGACAGCAATCGACTACATCGCGCAGCGCGACCTACCGAGAAGGGTTCGTGGCGCTAAGAAGCAAACGAGACGCGTTAACATCGGCCCGACAAATTCCGGGCTACTTAGGCTCGAAGTTGCTCGCGAGCGGGCAGAGGATCTGTTGGACCAAATTCGGCGCGGCATAGACCCGAAGGCAAAGGCCGAGGCTGAGCCCGAGGCGGCGATGTACACGTTGCGCGAGGCTAAGGAGAGATATTTCGTCGCCAATAAGAAGCTGAGCGCGGGCAGCAAGCGCGCCTACGGGCAGATTGACCGTTATCTCGCAGACTGGCTGGACCAGCCGCTGTTGTCCATCAGCCCCGAAATGGTGGAGGAGCGGCATCAGACGATTGCGAACAATATCGCGCAGGGCGGGCGTTATGACGGGAAGGCGACGGCAAATGCAACGATGGTAACCCTCCGGGTTCTCTGGCGATGGGCCGCCAAGCGCATCACTCTGCCCGAGTGCCCCATTGCTCGGCTGCAGGACGAGGATCAGTGGTTTCCGAAGCAGCGTCGGACAAGCCGAGTGCCCGCGGAAAAGCTGCCCGCGTTCTATCAGGCAGTGTGCGCACTCGAGAACAGGACTTCACGCGACTTCCTGTTGCTCCTCATGTTCACGGGCTTTCGAAAGACCGAGGCAGCACAACTGAAGTGGACCGACATTGATCTCGTTCAGCGCATTGTCACGCTGCCCGCGCCCAACACCAAAACCAAGAAAATGATCGAGATACCGATGAGCGATGTCATCTACGACTTGCTGGTTTCGCGCCGCGCCCTCGGCGACAGCTCCGAGTACGTCTTCCCCGGCCGCCGAGCCGGCAAACCAATCAGCGACACGCAGCGCCCGTTTCAACACGTGAAGAAGACGACCGGCATCGCGGTCAGCGCTCACTCGCTGCGCCGAGGTTTCCTCAAGGTCGGGGCGTCCGCTCGCGTGAATATCGTGTGGCTAAAAGCGTTGTGCAATCACGCACTCCCTCCCGACGTTACGGCCGAGCACTACCTGGCCCCTGAGGTCGAGGACCTGCGCGAGCCTGCACAGCAGGTGTGTGACAAGATGCTCGCGCTCTGCAGCGTTCAGCCTGTCGTAGGGTCCAACGTGGCAAAGTTGCGCTAGGTGAGGGGACCTAGACGGCGGCGCGGCCGGGCTGAGCTGGTCAGACGTCGATCTCTTACGCAAGGCAATCGAAAGCCAACGAGCTGTTGACGCAGTACCTGCGCCGCACATTTGCCTCCGTCGCCGCCGATACGCCTGAGGTGAGTTGGCTTGCGCTAAAGCTCCTGCTCAACCACACAACAAGGGGCGACGTGACCGCTGGCTACGTGCAGATTTCAACTGAGCAGCTGCGGGTGGCAGTGCAGCGGGTGGCCGACAACATGTTGGCTTTGTGCGACGTGCAGCACATTGCTAAGGGTAATGTGGCACGGCTGCGCTAAAGCAACGGCTTTATCGCCCGTCCAAAACATTCTCGGCCGGAACTAAGATTTGCAGAACATCTTCGTCGAAGGTGCCAAGTTTTATTCCAAGACATAATCTGTCGAAATCAATCTTGAGTATCGCGGCGCCAAGGACCTTGACGAGATACTCGCCTCCGTGGGGCGAAGACTGGACAGAGAGCGATAGGTACGGCCGAGAATTGAGGCAAAATCCGGAGAACCAGAGTGCTGAAAAAGGCGGTCTGAAAATCGACAAAACCTTTGAGAGGGTTAGCGCCAATCCAGGCCGCTCTATTTCCCCGGGTGGTCACTACGGCTTAGTGGACGTCCTTGATGCCGATGATAGCATCGGCGTGATTAACGAACCTAATAAGGGCACGTACTTTGGTAGCTGCATCTTCCCATCCATTGGCTTGCCAACCGCCGATGGAGCCCGAATCTTGAAGATTATTTAGATAGATCGCGAGTTTATTAAGACCCACGAGCCCTGGGCGGGACAGTGTAAACGTGCACAAAAACCCGCCACCCTGAGGGATAGGCTCGGGATCAGCAACGAAGTCCGTCCTAGCCGTACCAATGGCTGGTGCAGAAGCATCGTTGGTCGCTTGGGGAACCGGAGCGATAACTTTGTCGGACGGACCTGATACCTTAACCTTCGGCTTGTCGGTAGGGCCAGGAGTCTGTGGGGCTTGCTGCGTCCTCTTAGTAGCTTTTTTATTCCCTTTGCGCCGTGCTGGCTTTGCCGATTTTTCGCGTGGTTCGTGAGAATCTTGTTTCGACTCCTCCGCTCGCTGTTGGTTCTCCGCATCGGTAAATTCGTCTCTCGTTCCGATCGCCATGTAGGCCATTTCCTCCATTGAAAAGTAGGAGGATGTAACAACGAAAAGGGTTCGAAAAATGACACGGCAATCTCGCTCATGTTAACACACTAGGAGAGGCGCAAGGTTCCCGAAAGGGACCAGGGACCTCTGCTTGGAACTTCCAACGCAACCGAATGGCCTTGAGGAGGAGGTTCGTGCCGCCATGATGTTTCAATTAACTTTAGATTTGCGCGGACGATCTGGCGTAGGCGCCTGATCGTACCTGGGTTCGCGTCCCCGATGGCGGTGCTGTCCATCATCACCGGCGGCGGCAAATGGGTGGAAATGACCATTCCAGCCGACCCGCCTCGACCCTTGGCCGCGCGGTGGTTCAATGCAAAAAAGGTGAGGGGGTTCGCCGGTCTCAGCACAGCGCCAGAACTTCCGCTCCGCGGTCAGGAGCAGATGCTGGTAGAGCGCTGGCCCAGCCGGTTCACCGACAACGTCGAATGGTGCGGAACCTTGTCGTCGAGATCGAGCTTGCAGAACCAGCGGTAAGCAAGGTGCAGCGCCACTTCCTGACACAGCCGGCGCTCATGACGAATGTCATAGCAGTAACCGACCAGGAGCATCCGGATCATCAGCTCGGGATCAACCGAGGGCCGGCCGCTATCGCTGTAAAACGCCCTTAGCTGTTGGTGCAAATCGGCCAGAACAGCGGTCGCGAATACATTGATCCGCCGCAACAGGTGGTCAGTCGGGATCATCTCGTCGAGACTAAACTCATAAAAGAGCTGCCCCCGATCTCGGTCCTGCCGCCCCATCATCGCCGACTCTCCTGCCGCCTCTTAAGCAGGAATCACTGTTCGCTCGGCTCCTCAAGCCTTTTTCGACAGCATCGACCCATTTCGGATATCGGCAGCAATTCTCCGAACGTGTTATCTGAGCAAAAAGAGAGCGACTTCGGGCGGTCCTTTTTTTGGGGGGTCTGTGAAATGGTTCACATAAGGGGCGCGCGGGCGTTGCTAGTATTCCTCACCGGACATTTCCCCTCCCCCGGACTGCCTAGGCAGAGCCGTCTGGCGAACATGCTAGTCGGACGCCGGTTACAAAGAGCCGCCAGCGCCATTTCGTGGGCAGTTAGGGACCGGGCATTCTATTCCCGGCCGGATGTACGCTCGGGTTTTTAGGCCAGCTCGACTTCGAGGCTTTCACGGCCGTGCGCCTCTACTGGCCGAAAAAGAATCGTTGGAGGGAAAGCGGACAGGCGAGAGTATCAAATGATCATCAAACGCAGCGTCCCATGGCATGCCCGCTCGACCCTCAGCAGGTCGGCCCACGTCATCGCACGGATCGGACTCGCTTTGACCGGGGCCGCCTGTGGGCTGTTCGTTGCCGAGGTAAGTGCCCGCACCGACCTGGTTGGTTCGGTTGAAGCCGTGCTCGCCGTGATGCTTTACGGGGCCGCCGGCTTCTATCTCGGGATCGATCTGCCCCAGGCTCCTCCCGATCACCACATGCACCTGCCGCCACGGCGCGGGCTGGGCACCAGTGCGGATATGTTGGAGCTGCTAACTGCGGCCGGCATTTTCCTCACCGCGGTGGCGGCGGTGGTGTCCATCTCCAGTATCGTTCTGGGTGAAACCGTGGAAGCCAGCACGGCTGGCATCATCTGTTTGAGTTGGGCAATCGGCGCTACCATGCAGATCGCCGCCGGCGTCATCGCGCGAATAAAGTTAGCCCGTGCCGTGAAAACGGCGAAGCTCGCGACTCAAACAGCGCTTTGACG